>Ga0172368_10000007_pt1 | contig 254410 bp, 99 predicted proteins | sample Lak11m_FD_114540 | JGI IMG/M metagenome (GOLD analysis project Ga0172368, IMG submission 114540) | Freshwater microbial communities from Kabuno Bay, South-Kivu, Congo - kab_022012_11m | ecosystem: Environmental > Aquatic > Freshwater > Lake | place: Democratic Republic of the Congo: South-Kivu...
TGAAAGTCGCCGTACCCGGATATCATCGCCGCCAGTTGGCCGTCCCCGTACCGGAACATCGACGGAAACCAGCAATACGCCCGCGTGCGATGCACCCGCACCGGCGCGGAGAGGGTGACGGTGACGCCGTTCAATTGCACGGTGGCGGCGTCGCGCCATGCAGACTGAGTTGTCATGGGGGCTCCTTTAAGTATTATGAGACTTATAGGACATATAGGACATATAGGACATATAGGACTTATGTTGGGCTGAAGCGTTTCTCGTACGCTTCAGCCCATACTCCGAACTTCGAACGCCTACCCCTTCTGCGGGTCGCTCACGTCGTACCCCAGGTAATAACCCAGCGCCTCGCGGAGGGCGGGAGCGTATTCGCCGGGGGTGAGGCTGACGTGGTGGCGGAAGCCGTTGCGGCCGATGTGCAGCAGCACATCCTGCAGGTGGTCGATCTTCGCCACGCCGGCGCAGCCGAAGAACTCTTCGGGGATGGTGTCCTTCGTGATCTCGCCTTCGCCTATGTAGCAGCGCACGCGGCCGGCGTCGGTGATCAGGCTGCTGAAGGTGAACTCGCCGGGGGCGATGCGGCCGCGGTTGCAGCCGTAGCTGCAGTTGGGACCGAGCGTGGTGGCGAGGATCGGATTCTCGATGATCTGCCCCTTGCCGCTCATCAGGCTGGCCGGCACCGGACCGCAGTGGAAGATGATGCACTTGTCGTCGTCATCTTTGTAGTTGTTGTTCCAGTCCAGGCAGGCGGCGGCTTTACCGGAGGCCAGCGCCAGCGCGCGCATCACCACCGCGTTGCAGACGTCCACTTCGCACGCCGCTGCAATACCGCGGTCGTTCAGTTCGCCCAGCAGCACGCACATGCACACGCCCAGCTCCTGTTGCACTTCCGTCCAGCAGCGCAGCGCCACCGCGTCGAGCTGCATCTCGTCGATGATGTTGTCGAACACCACCGCCAGCTTCACCAGCTTGTCGAAGGCTTCCGTGGGCACGCCTTCCCAGCTCGAATAGGGCTTCAGCACGGCGGCCTTCTGCACGTAGGCGTCGCTGCCTCCCTTGATGTCGCGCACGCGCGCCAGCACGTCGGAGAAGTCCAGCGCTTCGGTGGTCACGCCGGCGCGCTGCAGGGCTACCTCGTCAAAACGCACGGTCTTGAAGGGGGTGGTGCGCGCGCCGATGGCGCCCACCGACATGCGCTTCATCCCCTTCACCACGCGGCAGACGCGGTCGAACTGGTCGACGTTGGCAGAGAAGGCCTTACTCCCCGGCGCCACGGTGTGCGGCTTGTAAGCGGAGAATTTGATGCCGCACTGGAAGAACACGTCCATGATGGAGAGCTTGCCGCAGAAGGAGTCGCGGCGGTCCGCCGGCCCCATCTTGTCCATTTCGTCCGGGTAGGCCTGGATGAAGATGGGCACGCCGGCGTCCTGCAGCGCCACCACGGCGCCGTTCTCGTCGCCGAAGTTGGGCAGGGACAGGATGACGCCGTCATACTTCCCGTGGTTCTGCCGCAGGAAATCAGCGTAAATCTGTCCCTCACGCGGCGTCTCCACCGCACCATAACGGGTGGCGCCTTCGTCCATCATCAACACGCCGTACCCCTGCGCGCGCAGCGCCTTCGGCAACTCCTCGCGGGCCGCGGCCATCAGCGAGGCGGGAAAGAACCCGCGCTGGCCGAAATACAGGGCAAAGGTCGATTTATCAGCCATCGAAAAACCCCTTTCAGGTCGAATGCAAAATGAAAAATGCAAATTGCAAAGTGCAAAATGGTGCTTGTCAGAGCCACCATCGCCTAATTCGTCATCCTTTAAGCAATCCCTTCCAAATATCAACGCCTGCGGTATATACTGGGTCGATGTCGGACAAGATAGTAAACGAGGTGGTATTCGTCGTGGAAGAATCCCCTGGGGGAGGTTATACCGCCCGCGCGCTGGGCGAGCATATCTTCACGGAAGCCGATTCCCTGGAAGAACTCCGCTCGAAGGTGCGGGACGCGGTAGCCTGCCACTACGAAGTGGATCGCCGTCCAGCGCTGATTCGGTTGCATTTTGTCCGTGAGGATATTATTATGATATAAGGTTCTCCCGCAAAGTCCATATTAAGCTGCCAGACCGAGCGCCATCGTCAAGGCTCCAATTCAAAAGCAACCCATTGTTCTCCACCTTTTCGGTATAACACGACATACAATGTGTTTGTTGTTTGATCAAATTGTGGGTTCTCCCAATCGCTATTCATCACGACGGGGAGATAATCAGAAGGCATAATATCGATGGACTGTTGTAATGTACCATCTTCTCCACTGAAAAATTGTAACTGTGAAATATGATTCAATTGAAAGAATTGTCGTCCGGAGTTTAGCCAGAAAGCATACGGTAATTGATGTTCTCCTAGCGGCCATGGTACCAAGGCTACTTGACTTCCTGAATTATCAATCAGCAGTCCGCCACTTCTACTGGTTAACAGGAACCGGTTCATGTCCGGCGCACCCTGAATGTTGAAGGTGAATTGACTCGTTGGAATCTGAACAAGCTCATTAGTTGAAATGGAATACAGAGAAACACTGTGGCGATAAGGGTTCAAAGCTATCACATCGCTTGCATAGTGCCACGGTTGATAGCCGGAGTGGTAAAAAAGACTATCAAGGCCTGGAAGGTGAGGAGTGATATCCATATCTCGATGCAATAGCTTGAATTGCCATACATAACCACCCATGGCAAATTCGTATTGATCGTATAGAATCAGACTATATTGACCATTGGGACTTGGAAATTGAATACTCTCCTGCTCCTCTTCAAGACGAGGGCGTTCCGTTAAATACCATCGTTTTATCGCTGCCATTGTACACCTCCTATCGCTTGCCAGATACATTACTATAGTCACATTGTATTGCATAGCGGACGGTAAGTGTGAATGCGATCGATGATGCGAAGGGGCAGGAGTTATATACCGTTGACAGGAATTTGTATAAAGGAGGTTCGCCATGCCGCAGCCAAACATCCTCTTCTTCTTCACCGATCAGCAACGCTGGGATACCTGCGGGTGTTACGGGCAACCGCTGGCGATTACGCCGAACCTGGACCGCATGGCGGCGGAAGGGGTGCGTTTCGAGCATGCGTTCACCTGCCAGCCGGTGTGCGGGCCGGCGCGGGCGTGCCTGCAGTCGGGGAGATATGCCACCGAGACGGGGTGCTACCGCAACGACATCGGCCTGCCGCAGGGCGGGCGCACGATAGCCCACGACCTGGGTGACGCGGGGTATGAGGTGGGGTATCTCGGCAAGTGGCATCTCGCCTCCACCGGCGGCCAAGAAAATAACCACAAGACAGCCGTGCCGCCGGAGCGCCGGGGAGGGTACAACGACTTCTGGCTGGCGTCCGACGTGCTGGAGTTCACTTCGCACAGCTACGAAGGCCACATGTATGATGCCGACATGCGCCAGGTGGATTTTACCGGCTACCGCGTGGACGCGCAGACGGATTTCGCGCTGGACTACCTGCGCACCCGCGACCGGCAGCGGCCGTTTTTCCTCTTCCTCTCCTACCTGGAGCCGCATTTCCAGAACGACTCCGGCCACTTCGAGGGGCCGATCGGCTCGAAGGAGCGGTTCAAAGACTTCCCGGTGCCGGGCGACCTGGAGGGCACGGAGGGCAACTGGCGCGAGGAATACCCGGATTACCTGGGCAGTTGCGCCGCGCTGGACACCGGCCTGGGCCGCATCCGCGCGGAGTTGGAGCGGCTGGGCTTGTCGGAGAACACGCTGGTCATCTTCACCAGCGACCACGCCTGCCACTTCTGCACGCGCAATAATGAATACAAGCGCTCCTGCCACGAGAATTCCATCCGCGTGCCGATGGTGGCTTGCGGGCCCGGCTTCACCGGCGGCAAAACCGTGAACGAGCTGGTGAGCCTGATCGACATTCCGCCCACCATCCTCGCCGCCGGCGGCGTGCCCACTCCGGCGCGCATGCGCGGGCGGCCGCTGCAGGGGCTGGCGGACGGTACCGTGCGCGACTGGCCGCAGGAGGTGTTCGTGCAGATCAGTGAGAGCCAGGTGGGCCGCGCCATCCGCACACAGCGCTGGAAATATGCCGTCACCGCCCCCGATGTCCCGGGTTGGACGCAGCCGGCCAGCGACAGTTACGTAGAGGAGTATTTATACGACCTGGAGCGCGATCCGCACGAACGGAATAATCTGGTGGCCGACCCCGCATTGGTCGGCGTGCGGGCGGGGTTGGCGGCTACCCTCACCCGTTACCTGGTCGAAGTAGAAGGCAGCGCGCCGGCGATCCTGCCGGCGGGAGTGGCAGTATGATTTACGATGTGTCGCTGCCGCTGTCGCCCGCGCTGGTCGCCTGGCCCGGCGACCCGCGCATCGAGCGCGAGAGCTTCGGCGACGAGGTGAAGATCTCGCGCTGGTGCCTGGGCAGCCATGCGGGCACCCATGTGGATGCCCCCGCCCACTTCTCCCTCGGCGCCACCGTCGATCAGCTCGACCCGGCGGCGCTCATCGGCCCGTGCCGGGTGCTCGATCTGTCGGACGTGCCGCTGGTCACCGCGAAAGTGCTGGAGGATCATGACGTATCCGACTTGAGCCGGGTGCTGTTGCGCACGGACAATTCACGGCATTGGGACAAGGATTCGACAACTTTCGATCCGAATTTCGTCGGGCTGGATGAGACGGCGGCGTGGTTGCTGCTGGAATCCGGCGTGAAATTGCTCGGTGTGGACGGCCTGTCCGTTGAGCCGGAGGAAGGTGACGGCCGTGTCCACGAGCTGCTCCTCCACGCCGGGGTGGTCATCGTGGAAGGCCTGAACCTGTCCGCCGTGCCCGCCGGCGATTACGAGCTGATCTGCGCCCCGCTGCGCTTGGAAGGCGCAGATGGCGCACCGGCACGCGTATTTCTTGTATCATAAGTGTATGGGAACTGTTTTATCCGCAGATTGAAATGATTGAGATGATTTTCAACTGTATGCGATCAGTTTTCCGTTTAAGTGACAGCCTGCGCTGTGAAGCGTTATCTCTCACGGTTTACACTCTATCGGTAAACCGTCCATAATAGTAAAAAATCATCTCAATCATTTAAATCTGCGGATAAAACAGTTCCCAGCTCAACAACACGACGGGAGTCATTATGCTTCGAGGTGAAATCCTTTCCATCGGCACCGAGCTGCTGCTCGGGCAGATTATCGATACCAATGCGGCCTATCTCGGCGAGCGGCTGGCGGGGTTGGGCATCGGCTGTTATTACCGGGACACGGTGGGCGACAACCACGAGCGGCTGGACGGCGTGCTGCGGCTGGCGGCGAGCCGCGCAGATGTCATCGTCTGCACCGGCGGGCTGGGGCCGACGGGTGACGACATCACTTCAGCCGCCATCGCCCGCGTCTTCGACGCCCCGCTGGAGATGAACGACGAGGGGAAGCGGCACATCGAGTCATGGTTCACCCGCTTCGGCCGCCCGCTCACCGACAAGCAGTATAAGCAGGCCATGCTGCCGCAGGGCTCGACCATCGTGCCTAACCCGGTGGGCACCGCGCCGGGCTTCATCCTGAGCAAGGATGGGAAGACCGTCATCGCCCTGCCCGGCCCGCCGCACGAGATGCAGCCGATGTGGCTGGAGACGGTGGAGCCATACCTGCGGCGGCTGTCCGGCGACGTGATCTTTTCGCGCACGCTGCGCTTCTGCGGCATCGGCGAGTCGACGCTGGAGACGGAGCTGCTGGACCTGATGGAGAAGGACAACCCCACGGTGGCGCCCTACGCAAAGCTGGCGGAGGTGCACATCCGGCTGACCGCGAAGGCATCCAGCGAAGAGGAGGCGGAGAAAGTCATCGCGCCGGTGGAGGCGGAGATCCGCCGCCGCGCGGGCCGCTACCTGTACGGCGTGAACGAGGAGACGCTGGAGGTGGTGGTGGGCAAATTGCTGCGCGAGCGCGGGCTGACGCTGGCGGTGGCGGAGTCCTGCACCGGCGGCCTGCTGGGTGGGCGCATTACCAACGTGCCCGGCAGCTCGGATTACTTCCTCGGCGGGGTGATCTCGTACAGCAACCTGATAAAGGAATCCCTGCTGGACGTGCCGGCGGAGACGCTGCAGGAATACGGCGCGGTGAGCGAGGAGACGGCGCGCGCCATGGCGGAGGGCATTCTGCACGCCACCGGCGCCTCGCTGGGCATCGGCATCACCGGCGTGGCCGGTCCCGGCGGCGGCACCGCGGACAAGCCGGTCGGCCTGGTCTACATCAGCATTGCGCGCAAGAAGGGCGGCACTAAAGTGCTGTGCCCGAATATGTGGGGCGACCGCGCCACCGTGCGCAACCGGGCGGTGCAGCAGGCACTGGTGCTGCTGCACGACGTGCTGACCGGCGCGGAGGAGCTGTGATGGAGATGCCCTCCCTGGTCGGATTTCGCCCGGAGGAAGCGGAGGAGGCGGCCGCCGCCCTCGGCCTCACCATCGTGTGGCTGGAGGCGCCGAAGCCGAACCTGCTCCCCCCGATTAACGAACCTCGCGTCGGACGTGAACGCCTGCGCGGGGATGGGGTACTGGAGTTGCTGAAGGTCTACGTACCGACCATCGAATCGTAGGGAACGCCCTCCGCGGCGTTCCTGGTCGCGTTGATCCGCACGGTGTGGAAATGCGACAACAGGAACGCCGCGGAGGGCGTTCCCTACAATCTGTTAGATCGATTTACATAGATGTTTCACGTGAAACACTTGTTCTAGCTCTCTGGTAAGAATCATTACTACTCACTTGATATAGCACCGAATCACGAGAAAGCCCGAAGCCCGAAGGGGTGACAGAGCTTACTGTCACCCCTTCGGGGTTCGGGCTTTTCTGTGACACGGTTCCGGGGGTTCCGCTTCGCTTCACCCCCGGCTATTGACTGGCGTCCCTTCGGGACTTTACGGCACCTTCGATTCCGACCGGAACTGCATCTCATACAGCCGCTTATACAGCCCATCCTGCGCCAGCAGCTCGTCGTGGGTGCCGACTTCGGTGATGCGGCCCTGGTTGAGGACCAGGATGCGGTCGGCATGCATGATGGTGCTCAGGCGGTGGGCGATGACGAAGGTGGTGCGGTCTTCCATCAGCCGCTCCAGCGCCTGCTGCACCAGGTGCTCGCTCTCGGTGTCCAGCGCGCTGGTGGCTTCGTCCAGGATGAGCAGGCGTGGGTTTTTCAGCAGCGCGCGGGCGATGGCCACGCGCTGGCGCTGCCCGCCGGAGAGGCGCGCGCCGCGCTCGCCGACCAGCGTGGCGAAGCCGTCGGGCAGGCGATCGATGAACTCCAGCGCGTTGGCCGCCCCCGCCGCCGCGCGGATTTCCTCTTCGGTCGCGTCAAGCTTGCCGTAGCGGATATTCTCCTCGATGGTGCCGCTGAAGAGAATCGTCTCCTGCGGCACGATGCCGATCTGCTCGCGCAGCGAGGCCAGCGTCACCGCGCGCAGGTCGTGGCCGTCGATGCTGATGCTGCCCGCGGTGACATCATAAAAGCGCGGCAGCAGGTTGACCACGGTGGTCTTGCCGGCGCCGCTGGGGCCGACCAGCGCGATGATCTCGCCTGGCTTTACCCGCAGATTAATGTCGTTCAGCACCTCTTCGCCGGTGCTGTAACGGAAGGCGACATTCTCGAAGACGATATGCCCCTCGACCGGCGGCAGCGCTACCGCGTCCGGCGCGTCGCGGATCTCCGGTTCCTCGTCCAGCAGCTCGAAGATGCGCTCCGCGGCCCCGCTGGCCTGCTGGCGCACCTGGTTGATTCGCGAGAGCCCTTTGAACTGGGCGCCGGCGCGCTGTGCCACCATCAGGAAGAACACGAAATTCTTCGGATCCAGATAGTTGTGCAGCACGGCGATCCCGCCGACGACGATGCCGAGGATCATGCCGATGAAGGCGATGAACTCGATGCCCGGAGTGAGCGTCTCCGTCAGCAGCACCGAGCGCATGGTGGAACGGTAATACTGCTGGTTGAAGCGGGACACCTGCTCGCTCTCGAAGGGCTCGCGCACGAAGGACTGGATGATGCGCACGTTCCCCAGCCGCTCCACCAGCGCCGAGTTCAGGTCGGCCAGCCGTTCCTGGATACGGGTGGACAGCTTGCGGATCAGGCGGCCTCCCGCCCCGATCAGGATGGCGATCACCGGCGCCAGGCAGAGGGCGACGAGCGTCAATTGCCAACTGCTGGTGAGCATCATGATCAACGCCATGATGATGGTCAGCGGCGAATGCAGCACCTCCGCCAATTGCTGGCCGAGGGCGGACTGCAGCACGACGACGTCGCCGGTGATGCGCGACAGGTGGGCGCCGGTCGATTCGCGCTCAAAATGCGACGGTGACAGGGTGAGCAGGTGCTTGAACAGCTTCAGGCGAATCTCCCGTGACACCAGGTTGGCAAACCGGTTCATCAGGAACCCTTGGCGGGCGGTGACACCGGCCTTGACCAACACGACCAGCACGGTGATGCCGGCCAGCACCAGCAGCAACTTGGTGGGTTCCATCTGTCCGCCAAGCCGTCCCAGCATAGCCGAGAAATCGACGCCGAGTATCTTCAAATTCTCAGGCTTTACTCCCTGCTCGGTAGCCCCTTTTACGCCGATGACGGCGAACAACAGCGCGGTGAAGAGGGCGGTGACGACCGCGGTGTCGAGGAAGGTGGCCACGATCACCAGCACGAGGCCGGTGATCAGGATGCCGTGGAACGGTTTACTGATTTGAGCTATCCGCGAGAAGATCGACATGCGAGAGATTGTGCTCCCGACGTATTGTAGCGGATTCTGCGAATCACGCCAATCTATATGCAACGGGGCAGGCGTATCCGACCAGTCGGACCAGTCGGACATGTCGGACATGTCCGACATGTCGGATTTGACGGTCCAGTCCGACTCCAGCGTGACACGCCCCCCACCGACCGGGTATAATTTCGCCGCCGGAGGAAGATCATGGGTCAGGGGCGGGAACGCAAGCGACGGCTGCGCGGCGGGCGAGTGGTGCTGACACTCGTGTTGCTCGGGCTCGCCTACCTGGTCTCGCTGGCGGTGCGCATCACGCTGGATGGCATGCGCGACGAGCGGCAGAACGCGGACGTCATCCTTGTGCTCGGCGCCGCGCAGTTTGACGGCCGCCCGGCGCCGGTGTTCAAAGCGCGGCTGGACCACGCGTTGACCCTGTACCGCGACGGTTACGCGCCGTACCTGTTTTTCACCGGCGGCAAGCAGCCCACCGACCGCTTCACCGAGGCGGAGACCGGCCGCCGTTATGCCATCGCGCACGGCGTGCCGGACAGCGCCATCTTCACCGAGCAAATAGGCTGCACGACCTGGCAGAGCTTGCAGCAGGCGGCGGATCAGCTCCGGCACGAGCGGCTGCGCCGGGTGATCCTGGTCAGCGACCCGTTCCACGCCTATCGCCTGCACCGCATGGCCCACGACCTGGATATGCAGGCTGTCGTCAGCCCCGTGCCAAACAGCCGCATCCGGCGCTTCTCCACGCGCGCATTTTTCACCCTGCGCGAAACGGCCGCGTATACCCTGTACCGCCTGTTCGGCGTGTAGCCCGGCGCTTCGCCCGGCGTAATCCATAAGCGCCACGGGTAAATTCCATGAAGGTCAGTTCATTGGTTTTCTAATGACAACCCCTTGCCTTGCAGGTTAATACCGCCACCAAACCGAATATGACAGTGAGAAGCGAACACGCCTGAATTGCCATCAGATCGAGGAAAATGCCATGTCCACGTTTCTTTCGCGCCTGGAAAAGCCGTTAATGTCCGTCGCCGGCAAGCTCGGTAATCAGCCCCACCTGAACGCCATCCGCGACGGCGTAGTGGGGGCGTTGCCACTGATTCTGATCGGCAGCCTGTTCATGCTCGTCGCGCAGCCGCCGCTGTCGCCGGCACTCATGGCGAAATACAGCGCAATTACGGTTAACGGGAAACCGCTCATGCTGCAATTGCTCGTCGGCTTCCAGGTGCTGGTCGGCTTGATCGCCATTTACGTGGCGTTCGGCGTCGCGTCCAGCCTGGCCCGCCGGAAAGAACTGGACGTGCTGTCCGCGGGATTGCTGGCAGTTGCCGCGCTGCTGCTGATCAACGGTATCCCCGCCGCCACCGCCTTGACCCCTGATGGCATGAAAGAATTTGCGGCTAACGGAACTGTCACCGCAAGCCACGTGATGACCGTCGGAAAAGTGCTGACACCTGACGGCATCCGTGAATTGGCGGCGCATGGTATGGCCACCAAAGCCAATATCGTCAATGGGAAATACATCCCGTTCCTCAACCTCGGTGCAGGCGGATTGTTCATGGCTCTCATCCTCGGGCTGGTCGTGCCCAGCGTGATGGGTCTGGTCAAGAGGCTGCGCTGGGAGATCCGCATGCCGGCCGGCGTGCCGCCCGCGGTTGGAAAGTCCTTCTCCGCACTCGTCCCCGGGTTGCTGGTGCTGGTGCCGCTGTGGGTTGTCGTACACCTACTCGGCATCGACCTGTTTGACGTCATCAACACCATCCTCACCAAGCCGGTACTGGCCGTCAGCGGGCATGGCACATCCGTCTTCGTCGTCATGCTGGTGATCATCCTCATCGACTCGGTGTTGTGGCTGCTGGGCGTGCACGCGGTGGCCATCCTGGCGCCGATGTCGGTGATCTGGCTGATGAACATCGGAACGAACGGCGATGCGGTGACGGCCGGACATCTGCCGACCTTGCTGAACACCCGCGAGGCGCTGCAGTTCTTCATCTGGACGGGCGGGTCGGGCGCCACCATCGCGCTGCCGTTTCTGCTGCTGCGCGCGAAGGCGGCCAGCCTGCGCGCCATCGCGAAGGTGGGACTGATCCCCTCATTGTTCAACATCAATGAGCCGATCATCTTCGGCGTGCCGGTGATGATGAACGCCACGCTGGTCATTCCCTTCATCCTGGCGCCAATCGTCACGCTGACTACCACGGTGCTGGCCACCAGCCTCGGTATCGTGCCCATCCCACACCTGGTGGTGCCGTGGACGCTGCCCGGTCCCATCGGGGCGTTTTTCGCGACCGGCGGCGCCTGGCAGGCGGCGGTGCTCTCCGTGATCAATATCGCCCTGGCCTCATTGATCTACTGGCCTTTCGTGCGCGCTCTGGACCGGCGCATGGCACAGTCGGAGGCGGAAGCACAGGCAGCGTAACCTCCTGGGAATAACAGGAAAGCGGCGAATGGTGATTCACAGTCTGGAAGGGTGCGAGAGCCCCGCCGAATTTTGGTAAGCTTATCTAAATTCGGCGGGGCTCTCGCACCCTTCCAGACTGAGAATGTGACTTCCCCACCTTACCTAGTGTCGGGCGGGGCTCTCGCACCCTTCCAGACTGAGAATGTGACTTCCCCACCTTACCTGGCGTCGGGCGGGGCTCTCGCCTCCTTCCAGACTGAGAATCGCCATTCCACCCATTTGCTGGGTGCGAACCAGCATCATTGCCTTCCCTCACCGTTCCCTGTAGAATACCGCCTGTTGTGCTGCGACGCAGGCTTGCCATTCTGGTGCCGGTGCTGACCACTTTCCTGTTCGGATGCTGGGGAGGGGTCCTCGGGCCATTGGTGCCGGACATCGCAAAGACGGTCCACCTGCCGGTGGATGTGACCGGCGTGTTAACCTCGATCAACTTTGCCGGCTCGCTGGTCTCGGGGTGCTGGGCGGCATCCTTGCCGACCGCTTCGGCAAGAAGGTGGTCTTCCTCGTGGCGATGGGCGGTTTTACGGCCTCAGCCGTCTTCTTCGCCGCCGGGCACACTTTCATGGTCTTCGCCGGAGCGTGCCTGCTGGGCGGCGCGCTGGGGGGCAGCCTGGAGGGATTGTGCGGGGCGATCATCGCCGATTACGACCCGCAGAGCAGCCACCGCAACTTGAACCTGCTGCAGATCGCCTTCAGCGCCGGCGCGGTGACCGCGCTGGTGACGAGCAGCCGCCTGCATCTGGCCGGTATGGCATGGCAGCAGATCTTCCTGGCGCTGGCTATCGCGACCGCGGCGGTGCTGCTGCTCTCGCTGCTGATGCGGGTGCCGCCCGCGCCACCGGGAGAGCAGATCTCACTGCCCATCGTCCGGCGGGTGATGATGAATCCTTTCATCCTGCTGCTTTCGGTGGCCATCGCCTTTTACGTCGGCTCGGAGATGGGCCTGGCCAACTGGATCCGCGTGCTGCTGGAAAAGGCGCACAGCCGGCCGGCGGACGCGCTGCTGGCCCCCGGCTTATTCTGGGGGATGACAGGCGTGGGACGGTTCATCAGCAGTCAACTGTGCCGGCGGTACTCCGGGCTGCGCGTGCTGGGCTGGTTGCTGGCCGGCGGATTATGCTCCTTTGTCGTGCTGCTGCTGCCGTTCGGCCTGTGGTCGTTGTGGCTGGGCGTCGGGCTGGCGGGGCTCACCTTCAGCGGCGTGTGGCCGCTGATCGTGGGGCAGGGCAGCACCCATTTCCCCGCCTATTCAGGCACCACCGTGGCGTTGATGGTCGTCGCCGGCAACGTCGGCGGCATGCTGTTTCTCACGCTGACGGGCTTCATCATCGAGCGCGGATCATCGCAGTGGGGCATCATCTTTCTGGGCGCGTTGTTTGCGCTGCTGACCGCCACCATTGCCCTGTATGCCCGCACTCACGAGAAAGACGCCATGGTCAGCACCCCTGTTCCTGATGCCTGACGCATCGCTTGCAGTAAAACAGCAAAACGCGCGGTGCTGAAGGTTCAGCGCCGCGCGTCATCATTTTATTGAGCGTCCGTGTTAGCCGGCCTCTTTTTCCGATTGCCACTCGCAACTGACGACCGAGGCTTTGCCTTCTTCCGTGCCGCCCTGCTCGCGGTTCTGGTAGTCTTCGATCGCCGCGCGCACGGCCTCCTCGGCCAGCAGCGAGCAGTGCATCTTCACCGGCGGCAGGCCGCCCAGCGCCTCCGCCACCGCTTTATTGGTCAGCCGCAGCGCTTCCTCGACCGTCTTTCCCTTGATCATCTCGGTGGAGATGCTGCTGGTGGCGATGGCCGCGCCGCACCCGAAGGTCTGGAAGCGCACATCGACGATGATGCCGTCCTCAACCTTGATAAACATCTTCATGATGTCCCCGCACACCGGGTTGCCGACCGTGCCCACGCCATTGGCATCCGGCAGCTCACCCACGTTGCGCGGATGGGCGAAGTGTTCCAGTACCTGTTCACTATATTGTGGCATGATCTCCCTCACAGACTCAGTGAATGCAAAATGCAAATTGCACAATGTCATTTTGCATTTACTTGTTAGATTCTCTCGATCGGTGTTCCCTTCAGCGCGAGATGCGCTTCGTTGACCACGCAGTCGGCAAAATGCCCGGTGCCGCAGCGCAGGCAGCAGTCGTCCACCGTCTGCGTGTCGCGCAGGGTGGCCAGCAGCAGCCGTTGCAGCAGGCTGAAAAGTTGCGTGCGCTCCGCGGGGGCGAAGGTCTCCAGCGCTCCCTGCAGTCGCGCGATGCGCGCCTCGTGAATGGCCACCAGTGCGCGCTGCCCCGTTTCAGTGACGGACAGCCGCACCAGCCGCCGGTCGGTTTCGCCCTCTCGCCGATCCATCAGCTTCTTGCGCACCAGCCGGTCCACCAGTCGCGTGCTCGACGGGATGCTGATGTGCAGGCCGTCGGCGAGCGATTTGGCGGAGCAGTCGTCATGCCGGTTGACGAAGACCAGCGCTTCGTATTGCGCGGGGGTCAACCCGCCGCCGGTCGCCTCTTCCAGCAGCCGGTCGGTCAGCACCGCCGAGGAATAGGCGCCCAGCAGCTCGACAAACAGTCCCAACTGCTCGCGCGTATCCTGATGGTCCGGCATCTGCGTTGTCATAATCATTACCTTGGCTAAATATTAGCAAAGACACTCAGCGATGTCAAGACACCGGCCCCGCGTGATGTTCACTGGGAAAAACAGGACGGCGGCATTTTCTTCATGGCCTGAATTTGGTACAATATGTTTGTGTCAGAATCACGTCTCAGCCAGGTTACCGCGCTGGTGCTGCGCTCGCGAGAATACGGCGAGGGGCACCGGCTTTTCACCCTGTTTTCACGCGAGGAGGGAAAGATCCTCGCCGTCGCCAAGGGGGTGAAAAAGCCGCGCGCGAAGCTGGCGGGGGCGCTGCAGCATTTCGCGTTGCTGGAAGTGCAGCTCGCCGGCGGGCGGAAATTCGACGTCATCACCCAGGCGCGGGTGCTGGATGCCTTTTACGGATTGCGGGAGAATTACGACGCGTTCACCTACGCGAATTATTTCTCCGAGCTGTTCGATGCCGCGCTGGAGGAGCATCAGCGCCACCCCGCGCTCTTCGATTTGCTGGGCGATATCCTGCATCGACTGGTAGAGGGGTGCGACACGGAACTGCTCGCGCGCTACGTCGAGATCAACCTGGTGGCGATGCTGGGCTATCTGCCGCAGTTGACACGATGCGCGCATTGCCAGATCCCGTTGACGCGCGAAGGTGAGGACGGCCACCCGGTCTGGCCGACGTGGGTCGGTTTTTCCTCCAGTCAGGGCGGCGCGCTCTGCCCGGATTGCCTGAAAACGGTGCCGGGCGCCCGGCGCATCGCCGCGGGCACGCTGCAGGTGCTGTATCTGCTGCTGACGCGGGGCACGGACGCGCTGGCCGGCATGCAGCTCTCCGCGCCGCTGCGCCGCGAGATCGCGGGCACACTGCAGGATTACCTGGAGTACCGCCTGGAGCGCCGCCTGCAGAGCAGCCGCTTCTTGCGGGAACAAAATCTTGCGGATGATGGCCGAAGCGCGCAGGAACTCACCACCGACCCGGCGTAATGAGCGTATAACCCTCCTGGGATCGCGGTTGAGTACAACCGCGGAGATAAGCTTACCTATATCCAGCGGCGGAGTACCGCCGCAGAGCAGGCGCCGGATACCCTCCGGCATCGAGGCAACAATGGCGGCAAATTCATCACATGGACACCCCCCCTTGCCAGCATCGGCAGGACCGAAGCGCCCGCGGGCATTGATGATCACAGTCATCGGCCTGGGCATCGTCCTCGCTGCACTGGCGTTCGGCAGTTATGCGCTCCTTCCCCACAACGACCGCATCGTACCCGGCGTCTCCGTCAACGGCGTGGCGCTTGGCGGGCTGTCACAGGCCGATGCGCGTGCCGCGGTGGAATCGTCGCTTACGGGCGAAACCGAGCGGAAGATCACGCTGACGGCCGCCGCTGAACAGCGTGACATCACGCTCGCCGCACTGGGCGTCCGCGCGGATGTGGATGACACGGTGAACCGCGCGTATGGCATCGGCCGGCAGGGCTCCATCGGTTGCCGCGTGACCCAGGCATTGACCGCACGCAAGCATGGCATGGCGGTGGCGCCAGCGTTTACGCTGGACCAGGACGCCGTGAAGCGCACACTCGTGGATATCGCCCATGTCATCAACCGGCCGTCTACCAATGCCACCGCGCAGTGGGACACCGGCGCGAAGAAGGTCGTTGTTCACCCCGGCATCAGCGGCGGGAAGCTGAATATCGACGAATCACTGAACCTGATCACGCAGAGCACGGTGGGCAAACTGGTTGCCGGCGAACCGGCGCCGGCGGAGCTGGCGCTGCCGTATGAGGCCAACCAGCCTCGTGTCACCGCGGAGATGCTGGCGCCGGTCGACACGCTGCTCAGCACCTTCACCACCTCCTACGGCAGCAGCTCGAGCAACCGCGCCGGCAACGTGGAGACGGCCGCCGCCGCCATCAACGGCGCCATCATCATGCCGCGCGAGGAGTTCTCGTATAATAAGGTGGTCGGACCGCGCGACGCGAAGAGCGGCTACCAGATTGCGCCGGTGATCATCAACGGGCAACTGGAGCCGGGCATGGGCGGCGGCGTGTGCCAGGTGTCCACCACGGTCTACAACGCCGCGCTGTTCGCCAACCTGCAGATCGTGGCGCGCCAGCACCACTCGCACCCGGTACCCTACGTGCCGTCGGGCCGCGACGCCACCGTCTCCTACGGATCGCTCGACCTGAAGTTCCGCAACAGCACCGACGCGCCCATCGTTATCGAGACGCATACCGGCGGGCGGCGGCTGACGGTAAACATTTTGGGCAAAGGTCCCGCGCCGGTGGTGAGCCTCGAGCGCAGCGGCATCTCGTCGCTGCCGGGCCGGAGCACCACGGTCAAAGATCCCAAGCTCCCCGCCGGAACCCGCGTGGTGAAGCGGGGCACCGGCGGCCTGGCCGTTACCCTCACCCGCGTCGTGGGCGAAGGCGCCGCCGCCGTGCGCGAAGTGATCTCGCACGACCGCTACATCGGCACGCCGTCCGTCATCCGCATCGGCACCGGCGCCCCGGCCAACGCGTCCGGCTCTGCCACGGCGAGCTCGATGGCCGGCGAGTAACAAGTAAGGTGCGGCACGAGATTCACAGTCTGGAAGGAGGCGAGAGCCCCGCCGAGTTTAGGTAGCAGCCTACCTAAACTCGGCGGGGCTCTCGCCTCCTTCCAGACTGTGAATCTCGTGCCGCACCTTACCTAATACGTCTTTTTCTCCGCCCGTTCTCCCCATTCCCGCATGAACCGCGCGCATTCTTCGCGCAGCACGCCGCTCTGCAGCGCAATGGGGCTGCCGCCCTGGCGTTTCATCTCTTCAGCGGATATGGTCAATTCGTTGAAGCCGGCGGCCTGCGCGTCGGCGATGACGGCGCCGTAGACGATGCGGTCGAGATGCGCCCAGTGGCAGGCGGAAAAGCACATGGGGCAGGGCTCGCAGGTGGTGTGAATGGTGCAGCCGGCCAGGTCGATGGTGCTCAGCGCCCGGCAGGCGGCGCGGATGGCCTGAATCTCCGCATGCGCGGTGGCGTCGGTGGTCGCCCACACGGCGTTATGCTCGCAGGCGACGATCGCGCCGTCTTTCACAATGCACGCGCCGAAAGGCGTCTGCCCCACCGCCGTGCCTTCCTTCGCCTTCTCAAGCGCTTTATGCATCATTTCATCGTCAAGCATGTCTTCCGTCTCCATTGTATAATATCCCCGAAATTCGCATAAATTCCTCATGTCCTACGGAAGACTTATGGGTAGCCCTGTGAACATTACAAATCTGTAAAAATTACCAAATGATTATTGCTATATCAGCACACCGGACGTATAATGATTTGTAACACGTAATATCTGTCATATCTTTACTGCCATTCTGCTGCCCCGTTAACCGTCGCCTTGTTGCCACCCGAACACCGTCTCGTAACACTGGATGGAAGTCATCCGGTTTTCCCCTTTCAGGATGAGACCGCTGGCGCCTTTTCTCCCTTCAGGAGGCCAGTGTGGACGCATCTCTTGATAAGACGGAAGCGCTCACTCTGTTGGAAGCGTCGCCGGATCTATCGCGTTGGCTGGACGCCCTGTGCGTCGTTTCCACTGATGGTCTGCTTGCGCTGGATGATACAGGACGTATCCTGTATGTTAACGCGCATACCGAGCAATTACTCGGACTGCCGCGTCGTGATCTGCTGCGTCTGAATATCCGTGAACTGATACATCGAATATTTTCGGAGGAATCAGACCTTTTCCTGCACGAACTGCTTACCGGTGAAGCCACGGCTCCCTTTGAAATGATTCTTCTGCAACCCGGTGGCGAACAGCTCACGGTCAGGGTGAAAGTTATTCCGCTCTTTGACGAATCCGGCATCTTCCGGGGGACAGCCATTTCGTTACAAGGATCGATTCCACCAATGGCAGACATGAGCACCAATCTTGCCAAATACTCTACGCTGGTAGAATGTCTGCCTGCCATCACCTACATCTCGGCAGTCGATGTAACACTGACGCCGATGTTCTACAGCCCACAGGTGGAATCGATCCTCGGATTCACCCCGGAGGAGATATTGGCCGACCCGGCGATACTCCAACGCCAATTGCACCCCGATGACCATGATCTCGTGATCCGCTTCTCCGCACAGATTCGTGATACCAGCATGTCCTTCAACATTGAATATCGCATGCGCTCGCGCGCCGGCCAAACGGTCTGGATTCATGACGTCGGCAAAGTGGTCCGTAATGAATTCGGCGTCCCGCTCTTCATTGAAGGCGTCATGCTGGATATCACCGAGCGCAGATGCGCCGAAGAAGCGCTGAAGCAGGCGCATGCCGACCTAGAAAAGCGGGTACACGAGCGCACGGCGGCGCTGGAGGAGGCAAACAGGGCACTGCAGGCGAGCGAGGCGAAATTCCGCATGCTGGCGGATACGGTGCAGGCCGCCATCCTCATTATCCAGGATGGCAAGTTGAAATACTGCAATGCGTATTATCGGGCGAAGTCCGGCTTCTCGCTCGATGAGCTGCAGGGCAAACCATGCTGCGAAGTAATCGCGCCGGAATCGCTTGAGGCGGCGGAAGCGTTTCGCCGGCGGCTGCTGGAAGGCGAAATCGACACGGCGTCGGTCGAGATGCAGGCTGTCGCCAAGGATGGCAGTACACGGTGGGTTGAAGCCTTTATCCGGCAGGTTCAATATGACGGCCTGCCCGCCATTCTCGTCACCTCGTATAACGTGACCGAGCGGAAGATGGCCGAAGAAGTCATGAAGCAGCTCCTGCGCAAGGTTGAAGCGCACGCGGCAGAGATGGAAGCGACCATCTCCGCCATTGCCGACGGCGTGGTGATCTACAACGCGGAGATGGAGATTATCCGCATCAATACCGCCGCGGAAAGCCTGCTGGAGCTTACGCCGGATCGACGGAAACTGCCGCTTCATGATCGCATCAAGCTCAGTCACATGTGCTCGGCAGACGGGCGCCCGCTCACTCCGCAAGCGCTGCCGTCCCTGCGCGCCTTGCGTGGCGAAAGCCTGTGCGGCGAGATCGTCTCAATCACCCGCACCGATGGGCGGGTGTTGTGGCTGGCCATCAGCGCGGCGCCCATTCGCGAGCCACAGGGCGACATCACCGGGGTGGTCTCCACCTTCACCGACATCACCGTCATGCGCGAGCTGCAACAGCGCCAGGATGATTTCCTGCATATCGTCTCGCATGATCTGCTTCTTCCGCTGACGGTGATTCACGGGCACATGCAATTGATCACGGAGGCACTCCGACAGGCCGGCCTGGATCAATCGCTGGCGGACAGCATTGACGCCATCACCCGAGCCGAGCAGCGCATCAAAGTGATGGCGCGCGACCTGGTGGAGGTAGCCAGCCTGGAAGGCGGCCAACTGCGGCTCGATTTACAGTCCATCAACCTGGCGCCGTATGTGGACAGTCTGTTGCGGCGGTTGCAGGGGGCGCTCGACACGGGCCGCATTACCACCGACATTCCGGAAACATTGCCGCCGGTGCGCGCGGATATCAACCGGCTGGAGCGCATCCTGGTGAATCTGCTCTCCAACGCCTTGAAATATTCGCCGGCCGAGTCTGCGGTGAAGGTTACCGTCGAAGCCGGGGATTGTGGCCTGGATATTTCCGTCGTCGATCGCGGACGCGGCATCGGCGCGGAGGACCTGCCGCTGATCTTCAATCGTTTCTACCGCGTACAAAGCGAGCGGAAAGCGGAGGGGATCGGCCTGGGCCTGTATATCACCAAGGGGCTGGTGGAAGCCCATGGCGGACAGATCCATGTGGCCAGCACCCCCGGCCAGGGCAGCACCTTCACCTTCAGCCTGCCGAAAGCGGACGGGTAGCTGAATCAGGGAAGCCCGTACGTAGTAAGCCACGCAGCCGCAGCGGAGTGGCGTCCGAGTTTAGGAAAGCTTATCTGTCAACGACGCCACTCCGCTGCGGCTGCGTGGCTCACTACGTACGGGCTTCGCTGATTTTCGAATGACTTTCGTCAGATCTCTGCTTTGCATTGAATTGACTACTGTTTCACCTCACGCAGTGCTTTCTCCAGCAAGCCCGGAATCTGGTCCGGGGTGACTTCGCCGTGCACCGTGTCGCCGATCATCATCACCGGCGCCAGGCCGCAGGTGCCCAGGCAGCGGGTGGCCTCAAGGCTGAACATGCCGTCGGTGGTGGTCTCGCCGAAGTCGATGCCCAACTCCTCCTTTACCTTTTCGGCCACGCGGTCGGCGCCCTTCACGTAGCAGGCGGTGCCCATGCAGACGTTGATGACCAGTTGGCCGCGCGGCTGCACGCGGAAGAAATGGTAGAAGGTGGCAACGCCTGTCACCTTCGCGGTGGGAATCTGCATGAGCTGTGCCACCGCGTCCAGTTGCGCGCGCCCCAGGTAGCCGAAATGCCCCTGTACCTTGTGCAGCACGGCGATGAGCCGGCTTTCGCTGTGCGGACGCTCCCGGCACTCCTGAATATATTTGACGATCTCTGCGGGCAGCGCTTCGCGGCTTTGCGCCTCGACGGCTTCCCGGTTGTCGGTGGTGGTCATCGAATCCCCCTCGGCAATTTCGCCCCGTAGCCGGTGTGCAGCAGCTCGTGGCATTTCGGGCTCCCCGGCTCGCCCAGGAACTCCTCATACAGCGCCAGCACCGCCGGGTTCTCATGCGAGCGGCGCAGCGGCCGCGCCTGGTCGGACTGGTACAGCGCGGAGGCGCGCTTGGCCAGCAGCGCCGGGTCGAGGATTTTATACCCCCGTGGCGGGTAGGGTTGCCCGCCGCCACCGATGCAGCCGCCCGGGCAGGCCATGATCTCGATGATGTGGTACGGCTTCTCCTTGCGCGCCACACGGTCGAGTAGCGTTTTGGCGTTCACCAGCCCGTTCGCCACACCCACAGTCACGGTGAGGTCGCCGATGCGGATGTCCGCCTCGCGCAAGCCCTCCACCGCGCGCACCTCGGTGTATTCCAGCCGCTGGTTCGGCTGTCCGGTCAGGCGCTCGGCGGCGGTGCGCAGGGTGGCCTCCATCACGCCGCCGGTGGTGCCGAAGATGTCGCCGGCGCCGGTGGCGATGCCCAGCGGCGCGTCGAAGGTATCATCCGGGAGGGCGGTGAAGTCGATGCCGTAGCTTTTGATCATCCAGATCAGCTCGCGGGTGGTGAGCACGGCGTCGGTCATCGGCAGGCCGGACGGCAGCACATGCTCCGGCCGCGCAATCTCGTATTTTTTGGCGACGCACGGCATGACGGCGACCGAGAAGATCTCCTCCGGGCGGCGTCCCGACTTCTCCGCGTAGTAGGTCTTGATCAGCGCGGAGGTCATCGACATCGGCGAGCGGCAGCTCGAAGCGTGCGGGATGAGCTCCGGGTAGAACTTCTCCATGAAGCTGATCCAGCCCGGCGAACAGGAAGTGAGTATGGGCAGCGGGCCGCCGTTGTGCAGCCGCTTCAGAAACTCATTGGCTTCCTCCACGATGGTCAGGTCGGCGCCCAGGTCGGTGTCGAAGACCGCGTCGAAGCCTAGCCGGCGCAGCGCGGTGACCATGCGCCCGGTGGCCGGCGTGCCCGGCTCCAGCCCGAAGCCTTCGCCGATGGCCGCGCGGATGGACGGCGCGGTCTGCACCACCACGTGCACGCGGGGGTTGGACAGCGCCTGCCAGACCTGCTCGGTATGGTTCTTCTCCAGCAGCGAGGCGGTGGGGCAGACGTTGATGCACTGCCCGCACTGGATGCAGACGGAGTCGTCCATGTCCGCGCCGTGGGCGGGGTGGACCACCGTGGTGTCGCCGCGGCCGTGCTGGCTCAGGTTGTGCACGCCCTGGATTTCGTGGCAGACACGCACGCAGCGGCCGCAGAGGATGCACTTCTCGGAGTCGCGAATCACCGAGTGGCTGGACTCCTCCAGCGGGTAGCGCTTGCGGTCGCCTTCGAAGAGGCGCTCGCGCACGCCCAGCGTGTAGGCTAGCCGCTGCAGCTCGCAATTGCCGTCGCGCTCGCAGATCTGGCATTCGCGCGGGTGGTTATCCAACAGCAGCTCCATAATGTCGCGCCGCGCCTGGCGAATCTCCGGCGAGTTGGTGCGCACCGCCATGCCCTCGGACACCTGCGCGCTGCAGGAGGTGACGAAGAAGGGGCTGTCCTTCACCTCGACAATGCACACGCGACACGAGCCCATCAGGCTGAGGTCCGGGTGGTAGCACAGCCGCGGGATGTCGATGCCCAGCGTCTCCGCCGCCTCCATGACGGTGGTGCCCGCGGGCACGCTGACCGGCACATCGTCGATGATCAGGTTGACCGTGTTCTGTTCGCTCATAGGTATCTTTCCGATGGAAGAATGGATGGTTGGAAGGATGGATTGTAGTGAGTAGTGAATGAGGTTATCGTTCGGTGGCGGTTCGGAGACACGGGCCCTCTCCCCCCAGCCCCCTCCCCCAATCCTGGGGGAGGGGGAGAAGCTTGCTTGAGAAAGCATCGGATTCACGATTCATCTCCGGTGCTCCCCCTCCCCCAGGATTGGGGGAGGGGGCCGGGGGGAGAGGGCCCGTGTCTCCGAACCGCCACCGAACGATAGCCTCATTCACCACTCACTACTAACTATTCACTTCCAACCTTCCACTCTTCCAGTCTTCCAAAGCTTACTTCAACGCCACCGCCCCAAAGCGGCAGACTTGCGCGCAGCGGCCGCAGCGAATGCAGCGCGACTGGTCGATGACGTGCGGCTCGCGGCGGTTGCCGGCGATGCAGGCGACGGGACAGTTCTTCGCGCAGAGCGTGCAGCCGACGCACTTGTCGGGCATGATCTCGTAATGGACCAGGGCGCGGCACTTGTGCGCCGGACAGCGCTTTTCGGTGACATGCGCGATATACTCGTCGCGGTAGTGCTCCAGCGTGCTCAGTATCGGGTTGGGGGCGGCGCGGCCCAGTCCGCACAGGGAAGCTTTTTTCGCCAGCTTGCCCAGCCGCTCCAGCCGCGACAGGTCCTCCAGGGTGCCCTGGCCGCTGGTGATGCGTTCCAGGATTTCCAGCATGCGCTTGGTGCCTTCGCGGCAGGGCGTGCACTTGCCGCAGGATTCGTCGTGGGAGAAGGTCATGAAGAACTTCGCCACGTCGACCATGCAGTCGTCTTCGTCGAGCACGATCATGCCGCCGCTGCCCATGATGGAGCCGGCCTTCATCAGCGTGTCGTAGTCCACCGGGGTGTCCAGCCAGGCGGCGGGGATGCAGCCGCCCGCCGGCCCGCCGGTCTGGATGGCCTTGATCGGGCGACCGGAGAGGGTGCCGCCGCCGATCTGCTCCACCACCCCGCGCAGCGTGGTGCCCATCGGCACCTCCACCAGCCCGGTATGGCGCACCTTGCCGGCGAGGGCGAAGACTTTGGTGCCGCCGCTCTTCTGCGTGCCCATGCGGCTGAACCAGTCGGCGCCGTGATTGAGGATGGCCGCCACGTTGGCGAAGGTCTCCACGTTGTTGATGACCGTCGGCTTGCCCCACAGCCCGCGCTGTGTCGGGTAGGGCGGACGGATGTGTGGTTGGCCGCGCTCGCCCTCGATCGAAGCGATCAGCGCGGTCTCCTCGCCGCAGACGAAGGCGCCGGCGCCCAGGCGGATCTCCAGGTCGAAGTCGAAATCGGAACCCAGAATCCCCTTCCCGAGCAGGCCGTTCGCCCGGCAGGCCGTCATCGCCTGCTCGATGCGCTTGATGGCCAGCGGATATTCCGCGCGGATATAAACGAAGCCCTCGTGCGCGCCGATGGTGAAGGCGCCCACGATCATGCCCTCGATGATGCTGAAGGGGTCGGACTCCAGGATGCTGCGGTCCATGAAGGCGCCGGGGTCGCCCTCGTCGGCGTTGCAGATGATATATTTCACCGGATCGGCGGCCGCATGGCCCATCGCCCACTTGTCGCCGGTGGGGAAGCCGCCGCCCCCGCGCCCGCGCAGGCGTGAGGTGCGCATCGCCTCGATGACCTTCTCCGGCGTGCCGTGCTCCAGTGTTTCCGCCAGCGCCTGGAAGCCGTCGTGGTCCAGGTAATCGTCCAGGCTCTCCGGGTCGATCATCCCCACGTTGCGCAGCGCCACGCGCGCCTGCCGGTTGAAGAAGGCGCCGTCGCCATACAGTGTGAAGAAGCGCATGGAGAGCGGCTGGTCGGCGAGCACCAGGTCTTCCACGATCCGCCCGCCCACCAGGTGTTGCTCGATCACCCGCTCGACATCGTCGTCATTGGCGATCCGGTAAAGCACGCCCGCCGGCCGCACAAAGACGTGCGCCTGATGCCCGGGGGCTTCGCCGGCGCACAGCGCAAAGCATTCGGCCTCGATCAGCCGCACGCGGGAGGCATCAATCCCGCGCGCCTCGAGTTTGCGGTTGAACGCCTCGCGCACGTCCCACGTATCCGCCCGCCCGCAGCGCTCGCCCGCGCAGAAGAGCAGCTCGAAGCCCGTATCTCCCCCGGTCTGCGGGTCGAGCAGCAGCTCGGTGACCGGCTGCCCGCCCAGGACGTGCTGCGTGAAGATCGCGTGCACCGCTTCCCGGTCGACTCCGCCGTATTTCACCGGCAGGTGTCCGGGCATCATCACGGTGACGATCGGCTCGCGGCTGCAGCCGCCGGTGCAACCCGTGCGGCGCAGGCTGATGTCCTGCCGCCCGGAGGCGGCAATATGCTTTAGAAACTCGGCGCGCACGGTCTCCGCGCCGGCGGCATTCTCGCAGGTGGCGGACCCGATCTGAATCTGCACCGATGAGGCGGCGTGCAGTTGCTCCAACCGGGCATGCGCCCCCGCCTGCAGCGCAGAATATTGTGACAATGGGGTGCTGGCCATTGTGATTGTCGTCCGCCTCTCTGTGTTGAGCTGCCGGTCTGTAACCGCACCATGGGAATCGGTGTAGCGTTATTATGCTGGCATTGCAAACGACGGTCAAGTAAGGCGGACAGACAAAAGACCGGAAACTAAAAACAAAGCCGGGAGAGACAGCAGGCGCTGCCTCTCCCGGCCAAGCTTGAGGTGTATCCCATATTACCCTATCACCCCCGAATGCCCGGGCGCCTCCGTCATCGGTTCGCACTGCCCGCCCAGGTATTTTGCCAGGAATTGCTCGGCGATGGCGTAGAAGTGCAGGCGGTTTTCCGGGCGGGCGAAGCCGTGGCCTTCGTCGGTAAAGATAATGTATTCAACCGGCAGGCCGTGCCGGCGCATCGCGTCGACGATCTGGTCGCTTTCCTGCTGCTTGACGCGCGGATCGTTGGCGCCCTGGCCGATGAGCAGCGGTTTGGTGATGCGGTCGGCGAAGAAGAGCGGCGAGCGGGATTTCAGGAATTCCTGCTCGGTCTCCACGTTGCCCATCCGTTTTTCGAGCATCGCCTGCATCGATAGCCAGTATGGTGGGGTGTTCTGCAGCAGCGTAATCAGGTTACTGGGACCGACGATATCTACCCCGCAGGCGAAGATGTCCGGGGTGAAGGTGAGGCCGGCCAGCGTGGCGTAGCCGCCGTAGGATGCGCCCATGATGCCGATGCGCGCCGGGTCGGCGATCTCCCGCGCAACCAGCCAGTTGACGCCGTCGATGAGATCGTCGTGCATGGCCTGGCCCCACTCGCGGTTGCCGGCGTTGAGAAACTCCTTGCCGTAACCGGCCGAGCCGCGGAAGTTGACCTGCAGTACGGCATACCCGCGGTTGGCCAGCCACTGCACCATCGAGTCGAAGTCCCAGATATCACGCCCCCAGGGGCCGCCATGCACCAGCAGCACGGCCGGCAGGTTTTCCGCAGGCTCGACGGCCGGCAGCGTGAGATACCCGTGGATGGTCAGCCCGTCGCGCGCGCTGTAGTTGACCGGCTGCATCTCCGCCAGCGGCAATCCCTCCAGTTGCGGCCGGTGGCTGAAGAGGTAAGTGCCGGTTTTCGTATTACTGTCATAGAGATAGAAGGTGATTGGTCCGTTATCGTGATCATACGCCACCGTCCAGGTGTTCATGTCGAGGGTGGTGGATGTCACGTCGATGTCGCCGCGGTCCAACTGCGCCAGCGCCATCAAGTCTTCCGTTATGCCCTCGTCGAGGATGAGCCACTCACGGCGCGCCTTGTAGACCGACACCGCCAGCAGGGATTCCGTGCGCCGGTCGAAGATCCATCCGCCACCCACGTCATATTGTTGATCGTCGGCGACGGTCCGCTCCTCGCCTGTCTCCAGGTCAAGCGCCAGCACGCGCAGCGCATTGGCGTTATGATTTGCAACAAGATACAGCGTCCGGCCGTCCAGCGAGAAGGCGAGCGTGTGCCCCTCCTCCTCCGCCGTCCAGTGGCGCAGCACCCGCCACGGATGGCCCGGCGTCTCGCGATACAGCAAATCGCTGCCGCCATCCGTCGTACTGATGATTGCGGCGTGGATGGTCAGCGTGGCATCCGCCACCCACTGCCGCACGGGGCCGGGATTCTCGGTATCGAGTGTGATGGCGCCGGTTTGCAGATCGGCGCGATAAACATCATGCAGGCGCGGGTCGCGCAGGTTCATCTGGATGAGCATCTCCCCCGGCACGCGCGGGTCGCGTGCGATGGGCATGGTATGCACCCTCGGGTATGGCGTCAGGTCGCGCACTTCGCCTGTCTGGATATCCACCGCATACGTGTGGAAGTCCTCATCGCCGTCCTTGTCCTGCACATAGAGCACGTGCCGGTTGTCGAACGCCCACATATTGAAACGGATACCGCGCTTTTTATCATCAGTGATAATACGGTCATCTTCCTGGCCGATGGTACGCAGCCAGATCTGCTGCACGTTCTGCTCGTCCGGCGCGATGTAGGTCAGGTACCGGCCATCCGGCGAGATGCGCAGGGAAGCGCGCAGCGGATTGCCGAAAAGTATATCGCGGGGAATCAGTTCAGTTGTAGGGTCCATCAGTATTCCTTCCGGAATAAAATATTGCTGTAAAACATATGATTCGCTCACCCGATGGTTATTCCTGTTGAAACAAATTCCTTTCTACGGGTGACTAACAATGGGGATGGGCCGGATACCAACGGGTGGTATAATAGGTCATCTCAGGATTATCCGCTTCGAGGAGGAAACGGCTATGGCAGGAGGTTGCCCCCGGTTATCCACGTGTGTCATCGCGCTGCTGGCCTTGCTGCTGCTTGGCGGTCTCGCACCGGCACTCGCCCGCTCCGCGCAGCCGGGCGATCTCGGCCTGACCATCACCCTCCTTACCGGCTACGGTGCCGTCTCCGCCCATGAACCGCTGCTGGCCCGCATCTTCTGCCGCCACTGGGAATGAACTTTGTCGCATTCGTGCAATATCTTGACGTAATATTCATGCCGCTTCCTTGTTCTGGATGCTGGTCAGGTATCGAGCAGGCTGCTGTATTCCGTATACTGTGTATGGCAACCGGCTGCTTGAATGTCTTCGGCGACCGCTTACGGAAAAGGGGAGTCAGCATGAGAAGGTTCAGCGTGTGTATGGTGCTCTGCCTGGCGCTTTGCCAGTCCTTATGGGCGTTGAGTAAACCGGCGCAAGTGGTGCTGGTGCAGGAGGGGAAGGCGCGCTGCGCCATTTACGTGCCGGCCAAATATATGGCGCCGGATGACGTCGCTGTGTTGAGCCAGGGATTCGGCCCGGCATACGTCACCGAGCTGGCGCGCATTCGCGTGCGGGAAGCGGTAAATGACCTGTCGCGCTGCTTCAAGGTCATGTCCGGCGCCACCGTGCCGGTATATACCCGCAAGCCGGCGGCGAAGGACACCGGGGTGGCCATCCTGGTCGGTGATTATGCGAAAGACAGTTTCGGCCTGCCGAAGACAACTTCGCCGTACAAGCAAGCCTGGCGGCTGGTCGTCGCCCCGACCAGGATAGGTTTCATCGGCGAAGCGGACGAGTCCACCACCTACGGCATCTACGAAGTGCTGGACCGCCTGGGCTGCCGCTGGTATATGCCCAGCGACATGGGCGAGGTGATCCCCGCGTTGCGCACCATTGTACTCCCGGTTGAAGACACATCAGCGGTGCCGAGGGTCATCTCCCGCAAAATCTGGTGCACCGACCGGGCGTTCAGCCGGCGCAACCGCCTGGGCGGCATGCAGCTGGAAGCCTCGCACGCGCTGGAAATCTACCTGACGAAAGAGCAGCTCAATGCCCACCCGGACTGGAAGGCGCAGATCAATGGGGTGCGCGGCGACAATGGGCGCGTCTGCTGGGCCAACCCGGAAGTGGCCGACGCCATCGCCGACGCCGTGATTGCGAACATCGAGAAGTATCACCCGGATTCAGCGTCGCTGTCGCCGGACGACGGCTTGCCCTTCTGCGAGTGCGACCAGTGCAAGGCACTCGACGCGGGCGACCGCGACACCACCATGGATTGTGTCGCCATCACCGACCGCTACATCCATTTCATCAATCAGATCGCAGAGAAGGTCGCGACGAAATACCCGGACAAGCCGCTCGGCTTTTACGCCTACGTGCACTACACGCGCCCGCCCGTGCGCGAGAAACTGCACCCGAACCTGGTGCCGGTCCTCGCGCCCATCACATACTGCCGGGCGCACCCGATGACGGACAAAACCTGTCCCTCCCGCAGTCAGCTGCTGCCCTTTGTGGAAGGCTGGGGCAAGGCCTCCCGGCACTTCGGCCTGTATGAATACGCCTACAATCTGGCGGAGGTAATGGCGCCCAACCCGATGATTACCAAGTGGAGCACCGAGCTGCCGATCTTCTATAAAAATCACATGGATATCTGGATTCCTGAGACCATGTCCAACTTCGACACCTCCCTGCCCGGGCTCTATCTCGGCATCCGCATGTCCTGGAATCCGGACCGGCAGCCGAAGGCGATCATGGACGAATTGTATCCCAAGTTCTACGGCGCGGCGGCTGGCCCAATGCGGCGCTACTGGGAATTCATCGACTCCGTGTGGATCAACACCCCGGAGCACGCCGGCGGTGGTTATGGCTACGGCCGCTTCTTCACCCCGCAGGTCATGCAGCAGGCGCGCGCCTTGCTGGACGAAGCGCTGCGGGCGGCAAAGACGCCGATGGAATACCGGCGCGTGAAGCTGGCCAGCGACAGTTTCTGGATGTTCGAAGGGTACATGCGCCTGCGCAACCGCCTCTTCGCCGGCGAATACGCCACTTCCCAGGAATGCCCATGGGCGCTAGATATCGACTACAACATCTGGTACGGCTGCGGGTCGGAAAAGGCGATCGAATACCAGGACCAGTTTGCCTTCTGCCCGCGCGGGTCCGACCACTACGTGTGGGGCCCGCACTACGTCAACGGGTATTGGGGCCAGACGTACAAGGACGCGGCGCGCATTGCGAGCGATTACACTATCCTCACCCGCCCGCCGATCACCACCTGGCGCTGCCGGCCCGACAAGGAGAAGACGGGCGAGCAGGTAGGCTGGCAGGCGGTGGGGTTCGACGACAGCGGATGGACAAAGGCCGACATCAGCCGCGATACCTGGGCGGACCTGGGCATTGCCGATTACTTCGGTGCGCTCTGGTACCGGTCCACGGTGAAGCTCCCGGCGCTGGTCCCAGGGAAGAAGGTCTATCTGTGGGTCAGCAACTTCGACACCCAATGCAAGCTCTTTGTGAATGGCCAGCCGGTGAAGTATCTTGATGAGCAAGGGGAAGCCCAGGAGGAGGCGAATTGCTACTCCACCCCGTTCTCATATGAGATCACCCCGGCCGTCAAATCGGACGCCGACAACCTGATCGTCATCAAAGGCACCCGTCCCTTCCTGAATGAGCTCGGCACCGGCGGTTTGCAAGGGCCGGTGGTGATTTACCAGGAGAAATGATGCTGCCGGGACTCTCGCCCCTGCAGCAGGTAAGCCTGCCTTTGAGAGGATCGGCCCGGGAACCTGGCCGATCCTCTCTGGGGAAAAATGACCGCTAAAACGCAAAAACAGGTTTAAAACCGCTCATTTTTGGGTATACAATGAACGTTCGCTGGACAGGCGAATAACCTCGCTGCACTCAACTCCCGGAATCCGAACTCAGGCAAATTTACGCACGAAATGTTGTTGGAGCCGGGGATCTGCGGGGATCTGCGCGCCGGTATTACAGGAGGATCCGCATGACTGCCGATGTTATCACCCAAACCCTCGATGGCGTCACCTTCCGCTTGCGCGAACCACATGACTTCGGCTTCCTCGCGCAGATTGGGAAGGTCTTCTGTGTCTTCGACGAGCAGGATTCAGGTAATATTGCCTTCGGCGTCGATGCCGGGAGTGAGCGGCTCTTCGTTAAATACGCGGGGGCGAGGCCGATCGACTCGCACAGCGAGCCGGCGGATGCGGTGGCCAGACTGCAGGCGGCGATGCCGGTCTACCAGGCCTTGCGGCATCCGGCGCTCATCGAGCTTCGCGAGCATTTCCCGGTGGGCGAGGGATATGCGGCCGTGTTCACCTGGTTCCCGGGCGAGTGCCTGCATGCGCACTGGGCCTTCACGCCGGCCGAGAAATACACGCACCCGGATTCGCCGTCCTGCCGGCACAAGGGGCTGCCGCTGGCCCGGCGGCTGGATTGCCTGGACACCATCTTCGCTTTTCATGAATACGTGGCGGCGCAAGGGTACGTGGCGATCGACTTCTACGACGGCAGCATCCTCTACGATTTCTCGCGGCACGTCACGATGATCTGCGATATCGATGTGTATGAGAAACAACCATATCGCAACACCATGGGGCGCCTCTGGGGCTCCACGCGCTTCATGTCGCCGGAGGAATTCGAGCTCGGCGCTGATATCGACGAAGTCACCAATGTGTTCACCATGGGGGCGACGGCTTTTGCGCTGATCGGCGGCGAGCGCGACCGCTCCTTCGAGAAGTGGGAAGCCGGCGCGGCGCTCTTCGCGGTGGCCCGTAAAGCGATCTCTCCTGACCGCAGAGGGCGTTACCCCTCGATAGCGGCATTCCGACAGGCCTGGAAAGAAGCTCTTTAAGATAATCGTTAATGTAAAGGAATTGTCCCTTGCTTGTCGAACCGATCAGACAATCGTGAATATAAATACTCTAATTTCAATTAACGACACTACCGTTCGCTCGCCAATATCGGTTAATGCTCCTCGGGGATTCACGCCCTTCTCGCTCGAAGAGACGGAGCAATCTATCGCCGATCGCTTCAGCAAAGTCGCCCGCGAGCATGCGGATCGGGTCGCGGTCTGCTACGATGGTCAGTCGATCACCTACCGGGAGCTGGACCGGCAATCCAACCGGCTGGCACGCACCCTGCACACCCGCTGTGGTCCGGACGTGGAGCCGGTTGCCCTCTTGCTTGACAAAGGCATCCCGTTCTTCGCTGCCTGCCTCGCTGTGTGGAAGGCCGGCAAATTCGTCGTGCCCCTTGACCCGCGCCACCCGCAGGCCCGCATTGCCGGCATTTGTGAGGATGTGACGACGCGCTGTCTGCTCACCGACACCGCCAACCAGGCATTAGGAGAGCGCATCACCGGCGGCGGCGCGCTCAACCTGGAGACGCTCGAGCTCGACCCGTGCGACACCGCCCTCGAGCTGGCGATCGATCCGGCAACCCCCTCGTCGGTGCTCTATACATCGGGTTCGACGGGACGGCCCAAAGGCGTCCTGCAACTTCAGCGCAACCTGCTCTGGTCGGTGGCCAATTACGTCAACAGCTGCAAGCTGCACCCGAACGACCGCGTCGCGCTGGTCTCCACCTTGAGCGTCATCAGCGCCTACACGGCCTTCCTCGGGGCGCTCCTGTCAGGCGCGGCCGTGTATCCCTGGAACACCGCGGCTGACGGACTGGCAGACCTGATCGAGTGGCTGCATGCGAAGGAGATTACCTTCATGCAGTGCGTGCCGTCGCTGTTCCGGCACCTTGCCGCCGCCATCCCGCCAGGGATGACCTTCCCCCACCTGCGCCTGCTTGTGTTGGCCGGCGAGTTAAGCACAGCACGTGAGTTCGCGCTGTTCCGGCAGCATTTCGGTCATACCACGGCATTGCTGAATCAATACGGCTTCTCGGAGACCACCCCGATCCGGCACTACGTTGTGCGTCCGGATGATGACTTCGAGAACACCTGCCTGCCGGTAGGTTATCCCATGCCGGATATGCAGGTGCGCATTCTCGATCCCGACGGCGCCGAGTTGCCGCTGGGTGAGGTGGGCGAGATTGTGGTGAGCAGCCGCCACCTTGCCGCGGGCTACTGGCGCAATCCGGAAGCGACCGACCGCGTCTTCCACCGCGACCCCGTGGACCCGGGATTGATGCATTATGCCACCGGCGACCTGGGCTCCCTGCAGGCAGACGGCTGCTTGACCTGCCACGGGCGCAAGGATTTCCAGGTGAAGATCCGCGGCTTCCGCGTGGAGACGGCTGAGGTGGAGCTGGCGTTGCTCGATCTGCCCGCTGTGAAAGAGGCCGTGGTGGCGGTGCGGAACGACGAGCGCGGCGAGCGGTGCCTGTTCGCCTACCTGGTGCCGGCAGGAGCAGGACGGCCGGCGACCGGCGAAGTGCTGCGGTGCCTGCGCGAGCGCCTGCCCGACTACATGATCCCTGCGGCGGTCGTCTGGTTGGCGGAATTACCGCACACCACGACCGGAAAACTGGACCGGCTGGCGCTGCCGGCGCCCGTGTTCGATCACTCGCAGGCTGACGACGATCCCCCGCGCACCCCGCTGGAAGAAACGCTGGCGCGCATCTGGGCGGAGGTATTGGACCGGGAGCGCGTGGGGCGGCAGGAGAGCTTTTATGATCTGGGCGGGCACTCGCTGCTGGCCCCCCGTCTCTTCGCACTGATCGAGGAGCGGGTCGGCCGGCGGTTGCCGCTGGCCACCCTGCTGCAGGCCTCCAGCGTGGCCGAGATGGCGGCGCTGTTGAGCCGAGAAGATTGGACGCCCCCCTGGTCGTCGCTGGTGCCTATCCAGCCGCGGGGGTCCCGGCCACCGTTTTTCTGCGTGCACCCGGCTGGTGGTGACATCCTCATGTATCGCGAGTTGGCCAACCTGCTGGGGAGCGATCAGCCTTTTTACGGTCTGCAGGAGAATCGTGAAGAAGGCAGTGAGTCGGACACGGTCGAGGAGATCGCCGCTCGCTACCTGCGACAACTGCGCGACTTTCGGCCGGATGGCCCGTATCTACTCGGGGGCTACTCCTTTGGGGGCATGGTCGCCTTCGAAATGGCGCGGCAACTGACGGCGCAAGGGGCGGAGGTGGGCTTACTGGTTCTTTTCGATACCCGCTGCCCGACGCACCGCCGTCTGAAGGCCATTCGGCGCTACCGGGAGATGAGCCTGCTGGAGTTCCTGCGCACGCGTCCCACCGCATTGGCCGGCTCCTTCAAGCGCCTGTTCATTCATATCGTCTTCCGCGCCTGTCGGCTTTTCCGTCGCCCGTTCCCGAAGCGCTTGCGTAATGCCGCGCGGTTCCTGTTCTACCGGTTGGCGGGCAACCAGTACCGTCCCGGCCCGTACCCCCGCGGCTTGACGCTGTTTCGCGTCACCGTGACCGAGATCCAGGGTGACCTGGGGTGGAGCGAGCAGATCGGCGGTCCGATCGAGATCCGGACCGTGCCCGGATATCACGACAACATGTTTGACAGCGAGAACGTGAAAGTACTGGCCGCCGCATTGCGCGATTGCCTGCGGCGGGTGCAAAATAGCGATGAGAATGGATAAGCGCAAGGATATTACCGTATGGCGTGTCAGGCTGGAGACTTCATCGGAGGAGCTGGCCGACGATGAGGCGGTCCTCAGCGCCGACGAGCGCCGGCGCGCCGCGTGCTTCCGCTTCCCCCGCGACCGGCGCCGGTACGTCGCCTGCCACGCCGCGCTGCGCCGGATGCTGTCCGCCTGCCTCGATTTGCCTGCCGGCGACATCAACTTCACAACTAACCGATATGGCAAGCCGGCGCTGGAAAGCGGCGCGCTGCATTTCAACCTGTCGCATGCGCATGAACTGGCGCTCATCGCCGTGGCGGAAGCGGAAATCGGCATCGATCTTGAGTATCTCGATCCCGACCGTGAGCAGATGGCCCGGTCGTGCTGCACTCCGCGCGAGTTGGCTGCAACTGCCGATCTCCCCGCCGGCTCGCTGGTCTACTGGACTTGCAAAGAGGCTTATCTGAAAGGGCTCGGTACCGGCTTCGCCATCCCGCCGGAACGAATCGAGCTCGATCCCCCGCCCATACCGCTGGCATACACCAGGGTCACCGGCGATCCCGCCTGGTCAATCTACCCCTTTGTCCCCGTCTCGGGGTATTGTGCCGCGGTGGCCGCCCGTGGCGTCGATTGGCAGGTAGCGTGCCGCAATTGGCCAAGTGGTGAAAGGCACATTCTCAGTCAGGAAGGAGGCGAGAGCCCCGCCGATAACAGGTAGGCCCGCCTATTATCGGCGGGGCTCTCGCCTCCTTCCAGACTGAGAATGTGCCTTCCACCGCTTCGCCAAATGCGAATGCAGGACGATCAAGGCAGTAATTGCCAGAACGTCATCAAATACGGCGGCATCGCCTGCGTGAAGTGCGCCCAGGAGCCGGTTTCGGGGTTCTCATCGGTGCGCATCCATTCGTAGAGGTGCAGGAAGCGGAAGCCGTGCTTTGCCAGCGTATTGAACACCGTGCTCAAGGTGTGGCGGAATTCGTGCGGCCGCTCGACGGTGATGACGGCGCCGTCCGGCTGTTCGATCTCCCAGGCGGGGAAGAAGCGGCGGATGTCCTCGCCGTCCGTATACAGGTCGCGCACGGGGTAGCCGTTGCCATCCCAGTCATTGTCGGTCGACAGGGCGATCGGGTTGGCGATGGTGACATGGTAAAAGCCGCCGGGCTTGAGCACGCGCGCCACTTCGCTGAACACCGGCGCTACCGATGGGCTGTAATTGATCGAGTAGGGCTGCCAAACCATGTCGAACCAGTTATCGGCGAAGACGGACAGGTCGCGCATGTCGCCCTGCACGGTCTCGACCGGGAAACCATGGTGGGCGGCTGCCTCGCGGTCGCGCATGAGCTGCACGTCGGACAGATCGAATACCGTCACCTCGGCCCCCAGCAGGCCGAAGGCCACCGAATCCTGCCCGCCGCTGCCCGCCAGGCAGAGTACCTGCTTGCCGGCGACGTCCGGAAGAATATGATCGCGGTAGACGAAGTCGGCCGCCTGCTCCCGAGTGAAGTCCAGGAACGGCTGCGAGAACATTATGTTTGCGCCGGCCATGGCGTTCCAGCGTTCACGATTCGTTTGAATGATGGTGTCCATTGTTCCTCCTGATTACCTTAAAAGATCACGCGTGCGCCGGCGTCCCCTGGTGGAACAGCATTCGCCAATGCCCGTCTTCATAGCGCCAAATCGAGCTGCGGAGCGAATGCCGCGCCACGCCGGGTGGAGCTTCAGGTCGGGTGACGCGGTATGTCGCCAGCACCACGCCAGGCGCCAGCGGTTGCGTGTGGAAGTCCTGGATGATGAAGCGCTCTACCGGCTGCCGCGGCAAGTTCTCAAGCACCTGCTGCTTGTCAACAACACGACCGGAGGAAGTGAATTCCACGAAGTCATCCGCGAGTAGCTCGTCAAGCTGCTCCGAAGTGGCCCGCACCGCCGGATTCAGCAGGCGTTCTTCCTGCCGGCGAATCTCGTCATCGGCAGACGGCACTATCCGCCTACCTTCAGCCGCAACGCGGACCACTCATCGTCGATGGAGATATTGGCGCAAGGTTGCAAGCCGAACCCGGCGGCGATTTGAAAGAGGGAGTCGCGGTTGATGTCGGTCACGTTCCCCTTGCGGAAGGCGGCCCACAACGTGCCGCCCGGCAACAGGCGCGGCTTGACGGCCGGCAGCTCGCGCTCCGCTTCCGCGCGGTTCTCGAAGAAGATCAAGATCACGTCCGCCGGCGTGTCCCCCTGCGCCACCATCACCCCAGCCGGAAAACCGGTGGCCAGGTCGCCTAGCGACGCCGGCATGTTGAGGAGTGCCAGCGTCTTCTCCGGCTTGAGATGCATCTTCTCGGCCAACGATTTTTCTGCCATCAGCTCCCTCCGCTTACGGATTGTTCCTGATCGATTCCGACACGCTGGGTGGGAACCCCCAGGCCGGGCGTTCCTGCCCCAGCAGGCGGGCGGCGGCGCAGAATTCGCCGATGTGGTGCTGGGTGTGCCGCAGGAAGTAGAGCGCTTTTTTCAGGCGGTAGGGACGATCCGTGCCCGCCGCCGCTTCTCGCGCCCACTCGGCAAACCACTCGCGGATGCGGCCGCTCATCCACGCCAGGTCCTCCAGCATCGCCTGCCGGTCCGGCATCTCTTCAACCGGTCCCTTCCAGTTGAGATTATACCGCCGCGTCCTTTTATGCTCCGCTTCCGGCAAGTTCGAGAAGAACCACTCCAGTCCGATCATGGTGTGGTAAGCGATGCGCGCGGGGATGAGGAACTCGCCGCTCCCTTGCCGCCAGTGGCTGTCGGGGATCTTCCGGATGCCGTCCTCCAGCATCCGCAGCGTTTCGAGAAAGGCCTGCTCGATGATGTCGATCATGACGAGACACCTCCTGCAGGTTCATCATAGAGAGCGGTCCCTGTAGTGTCAAGCCGTGAATTTCTACTAGATTAATTGATTACTAATTCACCTTTGTGATAGAATCGCCGGAGTGTAAACCAGGGCTTGTCGGCATTTCGAGAGAGATAAGGTGAGGCATGGAGAAAACGATCGCGAAGATGCTGCGGCGTGATGTGCTGGTCGTGGTGGGCTTCGGCGTCTTTTTATGGGTCACCATGGCGTTCCTGGCGTATGCAATTCTGATCGCCGTCGGCCCTTCCGATACCAGAACCGTCCTCATCGCCATCGGCGCCGCCACCCTCCTTTTCGCCACCTTGAGCCTGGTGGCATTGATCCTCCACCTGCGCAAGCAACGTCACGAGATTTATACCGAAGAACTGCGGCATGCGCATCCCGAACCGGAGACGGCATCCGAAGATGACGCACCGGTCGAGCTCTCACAGGAACAGGCGCCCGGCGCGCCGCATACCTCCAACGCCTTCGTGAAAGTTTTCGACATCGTCTTCATCATGCTCCTCTGCTTCGGCACGCTGCTGGCCACCATGCTGCTGCGCGGCAAGACCGTCAACAACGCGCACATTTATGATGTCAAGCTCCCCATTGTCATACTGACGGTGGTGGGGTTCACGCTGTATTTCCTCTACCTGCTGCGCCATTCGCACAAAGAGCTGAAGTTGATGGTCGAGGAGATGTACCGGGAAGACGAAGCACCGTCGGCGATCGCTGACAAAGGAGCGGCCGAATGACTGGCTGGGATGTGTTGAATTACGGAGCCTGGGCCGTCGCGGCGATCATCGCCGTAATCATTCTCGTGGACTTCCTGAAGGTCGAAAAGCGGAACAGAAACCGGGCGGAGTGAATAGCGTGGAATCTCTCTCTACGGAAACCAAACAGGCGCCGGCGCAAAAACCGCACCTATTGAAAGTGCTGGGGCCGATCCAGGTGTGGGCGCTGGGCGTCGGCATCGTGCTGGTCGGCGAGTTCATGGGGTGGAATTTCGGCATTGCCAAGGGCGGCACGCTCGGCGCCATTCTGGCCTGCTGGATCATCGGCATCCTGTATATTTCGCTCATCCTGATCAACACGGAGATCGGGTCGGTGATCCCGGAGGCCGGCGGGCAATATGCCATGGCCAAGTATCTGCTCGGGCCGTTGGCGGCGTTCAACATCGGCTTGATGCTGGTCTTCGAATACGTGATGCTGGAGTCGGCGGACGCGCTGGTCGTGGGCAAGATCCTCCATGCCATCAATCCGGCGATTCAGTCGCTGCCGTTCGTGATATTGATCCTGGTGGCACTGACGTACCTGAACTACCGCGGGGTCAGCGCTTCGCTGAACTTCAACTTCGTCATCACCGCCATCGCCTTCGTCACCATCTTCATCCTGTTCTTCGCCACTTACTTTCATGGGTCGGCGGAGAGCCTGCGGCAGTTGTCACATAACCTGGTGAACGGTCTGCCATATAAATGGCTGGGGGTGTTGGGGGCGCTGCAGTTCGGCATCTGGTTTTACCTGGGCATCGAGGGCACGGCGCTGGCGGCGGAGGAATGCCGCTCCACCTCGCGCGCGCTGCCGACCGGCGCAATCATCGGCACTATCACGCTGCTCATCGGCGCGTCGGTCACCTGGCTGGTCTGCTCCTCGCTGGTGCGCCCGGCGGTGCTGGGCATATCCGAATATCCGTTATTCGATGCCGCCCTGCTGACCAAAAATGGCTTTGTCATCGATGCGCTCTTCATCGGCACCGTGCTGTCCTGCCTGGCCAGCGCGAACGGCTGCATCAACGACGCCAGCCGGGCCTGGTTCGCCATGTCGCGCGACACGCTGATCCCCGAAGAATTCGCCGCGGTGCACCCCAGGTTCAAAACGCCGTATCGAGCGGTCGTCTTCCTGCTGCCGATTGCCGTCGCCTTCGGTTATGCCGGCCTGCTTGACCAGGTGATCACCTTCTCCATCCTCTCCGCATTGATCGTCTATCTCTTCACCGCCATCATGATGTTCAAGTTCCGGAACATGTATCCGCTCGGCAGCATCAAGCGCGGTTTCATCGCCCCACTGCACCCGGCGCCGGCGATCACGCTGTTCGTGCTGGTGGCGGCGACGCTGGCGGGCATGTATTTCGGCTACTGGCAGAACCTGCTGGCCGGCATCCTGTTTTACTTCATCGCCTCCATGTGGTTCGTGCTGCACCGGTATAAGTTCATCGATATCAAAAAGTTCATCGCCGCCGGCGCCAACCATTGGCCGCGGCCGAAGGGATATTGAGCGGCGTGAAGCTCGATAATAAATACACCCGCCTCGCCATCTTTCTCGCCTCGGTCGTCGTCCCCGGCGCCGGTTACGTGCTGCTCGGCAAGCCGGGGCGGGGGTTGATGTATGTCGCGTGGATCCTCTTCTTCGGCTTCCTCACCTTCAAAGCCACCACGCCTCACATCTCGCCCATCGGGCGCTATGCCGGCGGCCTCGCTATCTGGGCGCTGTCGCTGGTCGAGCTGTCGCGACTGTTGAAGAGAGGCAGCGACAAGCTGCCGAAAAATGGGTAAGCCTATACGTAGTCCCCAACGCAATACTCCGTGTTGGGGCTGCGTGGGGCTTACCCGGGTTCGAACAGTTGACAGGCGGGGGTGGCGGAATTACTATGCGATGATGACATCCTCGGTAGCGACGACATCCGATTCCCGGTTTTACCACATCCCGCAGGCGGGGGAAGTGGTGGTTTGCCCTACGCTGGAGGCGGCGCTGGCGGCGGAGGGCGGGTTCGTGTGGCTGGATTTCTGCCAGCCGTCGAAAGAAGAGCTGTCCGCGCTGATTGCGCCATTCGGACTGCACCCGCTGTCCATCGAGGACTGCACCGACGAGAACCAGGTGCCGAAGATCGACGATTTTCCGGGCAACACCTTCATCATCTTCAACGTCTTCACCTACGCCGACAACGAGTTGACGATCGCCGAGGTGGACCTGTTCATCGGCCAGCGCTTTGTGATCTCCGTGAGCGGGCGCGACGCGCGTGGGCGCCGGTTGCTGAATGGCATCGACCGCATTGTCGAGCGCGACGTCGCGACGGTGCGGCAGGGGCCAGCCTTTCTGCTGCACGAAATCCTCGACCAGATCGTGGACGGGAAGTTTACCGCCATCGAGACGCTCGAGGACGAGCTGAATAAGGCAGAGGAGGCGATCCTGGACGACCTGGCCACCTTCAATCCCGCCGGGCTGCTGCAGCTGCGGCGCAACCTGCTGGCGGTGCGGAAGAGCCTGTTCCAGGAGCGCGAGATTCTGGTGAAGATGTGCCGGCGGGATTGCTCATTCATCCCGGAGGCGGCGATTTACCATTACCGGGACATTTACGATCACCTGGCGAAGTTCTTCGAGCTGACGGAAACCTCACGCGAGATCGTCACCAGCCTGATGGAGATGTATCTCTCCATGCTCAACAACCAGATGTCCCGCTCATCCAATGAGATGAATTCCACGGTACGGCGGTTGACCTTCATCATGACCATTTTTATGCCGCTGACGCTGCTGGCGGGGGTCGGCGGCATGTCGGAATGGTCGATGATGACCGGACCGCAGCATTGGAAAACCGCCTACCCCCTCTTCCTGCTGGGTATGGTGGTCATCGGGGTGATCAGTTACTATCTGCTGACGTTGGTGGAGCGGCGGGGGAAGCGGGGGAGCGATAAGTGATAAGTGTTAGTAGTGAGTAGTAAAAATAGTGCTCAATCCGGTGGTTGAGCAGGCAAATGAGCGTATGCCAAAATGGGAGGGCGAGCGTCCCCGCGAGCCGCGATCATAAGCCCGTTACCGTAGGTAATGCCCGTCGATATCCGGCCTACGTATTTAACGAGTCTCAAATCGTTCACGGATTCCTCGCGCGCGGCTCGCGGGGACGCTCGCCCTCCCATTTTGGCATACGCTTATTATTCGTTGTAGAACTATTTCCTACCCTTCGTTCGCGACCTTCTCCATCGTCCCGTTGACGGTGAGGGTGGTGTTCACTTCCATGCCCATGGTTTCGGGGCCGTTCATAGTCATGTTGCCGGCCAGGGCGAAGGTGGTGCGGAAGGGTTCGCCGGCGGCCTGGTCAAACAGCGTGGTGGTGCGGCCTTTCAGATTCACCACCAGCGCCACCGGGTTTTGCTGCGCCTGGTCGCCCGCGTTGATCGTCGCGCTGGGGGTGCTGATAGTGGTGTCGCAGGTGATCTTCAGGTAGGTTTTGCCGTTCACCACTTCCGTGCCGACCAGCGTGTATTTTGCGGTCACTTTCGTCTGCGCGGCGCCGACCATTGCGGTTTGCGATCCGCTCCAGGTGTCACCGATCTTGATGTCGCCGGCGGGAAATTCCAGGCCCTGCCCGGGGGTTTCGGTCGGGTTCACCAGCGTGTCGGCGGAGCCGAGGATCAGGTTGGTGATGTCGCCTTTCGTTTTGACATTGGTCACCTTCCCCTGCGGCGTGCGGTTGAAGGTAAAGATAAAGCCGGGCATCGCCTGGTCGATGGTTTGCTCCTCCTCATCGCCCGGCAGCCCGCTGACCTTCACGTGCATGGTGCCGCCCTGTGAACCGTAGCTGACCGAGGAGACCTGGTTCTGCACACCGAGCACCTTCTCCACCAGCGCCATCTCCACGGCGGCCTCGATGGGCAGATTCATCCCGGCTCCGGACATGGTGCCCGTGATGGTAAATTGCGATTGATACGTGCGCGTCGTGCCCGCGGCATCCTTAAACTGCAGGCTATACACCTGTGCCAGCGTTGCCAGCCCCAGCGCCAGCACCAACACCAGTGACCGTATTCGCATCTCCGTTCCCCTTTCAAGATCGTTGCCTCTATGATACCAGCTTTTCCCCATTGCCGAGCAAAGGAATCCTCAGGGTCGGTCGGCGAGGCGACATCACGCTTGAGGATGTTATAATATGGAATCGCAGAGACCGAGAAAGCGATTAATGACAGCGCATCAGTCTCCATAAAATAATATCGGTTTCCATGAATATAAACATGAGGACCTGCCCCCGCGGCTGTCCAGGATGGCCAGACATGGGAAGGGGTGTGGATTCTGTACAGGAGGCAACCGGTGGCCATCTCTTTTCGTCTGTCCATCACCTCGGCGCTGCCGTCGGGGTTGGGGCATATTCCGTTTTCGCCGGTCATTGATTTCGCCGAGTTGATCCGCAGTACCGGAGCAGCGGGGTTATTCGACCCGAATTCGGTGGAGATCATCAACCTGGCGACTGGTCGGCGGGTGGAGTATGCGCGCAGTGAAGATTTCGCGTATGGCGATTGCGGGCGGCTGGCATGGGCGATCACCGACCCGGCGCATATCGAATACGAAATCCGCTTCGAAACCGCCGCCGCCAGGCCGGCGCTGCAGCCGCAGGCGTATGTGCCGATGGTCGGGGTGGGCGACCTGTTGCGCTACAACGCCGGCGCGCCGCGACCGGTGACGCTGTTTTATGCCATGAAACTGGTGGACCTGACCGGCGACGGGCGGGCGGACCTGGCGGGATGCTGGAATTATTATCACCGGCCCGGCGCGCCGATCAGCGGGGTGGTCTGTTACCCGCGCGCGGGGAGGGAGGACGACTTTCTTTTCGGCGACCTGGCGCGGCTGCGGTACCGCGAACCGGGCGAGGAGGAGCTGCGGCACTTCCCGGGCGTATACGTGGAGGCGGATTTCGCCGACGTGAACGGCGACGGCCTGGTTGATATCGCCTTTGCGGAGTGGAGCGGGCGGGCGGTGACTTTCTTTCTGAACACCGGTGAACGCGATGGCGGCGGCCTTCCGATCTTCGAGCGGTCGCTGACGGTGCCGGCGCCGCTGGAGAGCTTGCAGGGGCTGCAGGTGATCGATCTCGACGGTGACGGGGTGCTCGACCTGGTGGTGCACGGGCATTTCATCCGCAATGCGAGTCCCGCCGGCTGGCCGTTCCTGCCGGAGGCGCCGGTGGAGCTGGGGATCGGCCATCAGGTGGCCTTTCTCGACCTGGACGGCGACAGCGCGCTGGACGCGCTCTGCCTGGAGCACCCGGAAGACCCGGCGCAGTTCGGCACTATCGTTTGGCGAAAGCGCACCGGAACCCTGACATTTGGGCCAGCGGAGCCGGTGGCCGGATTTGACGGTTTTGAGTCGATCACGCATATCGCCGTGGTGGCGGGGGAGCCGTTTCATGGCATCTTGTTGCAATCGCAGGAATATCAGTGCATCACCGCCTTCGAGCTGATCCCCGGTCCGGAGCCACGTTTCGAGCGGCGGCAGCGCGCTGAATCGCTGTCGGCGGTCATCTCGGCCAGCGACCAGGCGTGGCCGTGCGTTTATGACTGGGACGGGGACGGCGCGTGGGACCTGCTGGTGGGGTGCGGGTACGGCTGGATTCGCGTGTTGCGTAATCGCGGCAGCAATGCGCGCCCGGCCTTCGACATGCCGGAGAAGGTGCTGGCGGATGGCAAGCCGTTGCGCCTGCTGCGGGATGAGCTGCTGTTCAGCACGCACTGGCACAACATGGGCTACCCGTACCCGGTCTTCGTGGATTGGGACGGCGACGGGCTGCCGGACCTGCTGCTGCCCAACGAGACGAATCGCATTCTCTGGTGCCGGAACATCGGCACGCCGGGAGAGCCGCGCTTCGGGCCGCCGCAGTTCCTGGAGGTCGAGGACTTTCCGGATTCGCCGGAGCTGCGCGCGGCCAGCGGGCAGGACGGCATGAACGAGGCGCTGCCGAATTATCCGTATCCTGCGGATGACCGCTCGCCGTTCTGCTGGCGCGCGGGGGCGGCCTTCGCGGATTGGAACGGCGACGGCTTGATGGATTTTATCACCTCCGGAGCCGACCACAAAGCGACGCTCTTCGTGCAGTACCGCGACGAAGACGGCCGATTGCGCCTGAAGCGGCAGGGGCACGTGCGGCTGGCGGATGGGCGGCTCATCGACGACAGCATCGTGGGGCGGGAGGCGCACTGGACCGAATCCTTCCGCGCGGTGGATTGGGATGGCGACGGACTAACAGATTTGCTCTACAGCCTGGCCGGCAGCGCGGAGATTTACCTGCTGCGCAACGTGGGCACGCGCATAGAGCCCGCATTCGCCCCGCCGCGGCAACTGAAATGCTACGGCGAGCCGCTGTCCTTTACGCTGCACGGTCCGCACCCCTGGGCCGCCGACCTGAACGGGGACGGCAAGCCCGACCTGCTGGGCTGCGTGGAGTGGAGCGTGTACCCGTTCTACGCCCACGCGGCGCTGGAGATGGAGGCGCATCCGGAGTATCTGATCGAGCTGCTTGACAAGGACTTCACTGCTTGCGAAGCGAATTGACGGTTATCATCTTCGTGAGGTTGCACCCATGAACAGTCGCGAACGCATCCTAGCCGCTGCCGAGCGCCGGCGGCCTGACCGACCGGCCACGTCGCTGCGCTGCACGCCGGAGGTGTGGCAGGCGCTGCAGGCGGCGCTGGGCGTGGATTCGGTGAATGGCGTGCTGGACGCGCTGGACATCGATCTGCGCTGGGTGCCGTTGCCGTTCATCGGACCGGCGGAGCGGTCGGCCATTCCGCTGGGCAGTGAGGGCACGGATTACTGGGGCTGCCACATCAAGAAGATGGAAAATGAGTTCAACACCTACTTCGAGTTCTACGATTTTCCGCTGGCCGATTGTAAAACGGTGGAGGATATCGACAATTACGACTGGCCGCAGCTCGACTGGTGGGATTACTCGGCCATTCCGCAGGCGATCGCCGAGATCAACAAGAAGGAACCGCGCGCGTTGATGTTCTTCGCCGGCGGCGCTTTCGAGACGCCGTGGTACATGCGCGGGCTCGAGCGCTTCATGATGGACTTATACGACAACCCGGAGATCGTGGATGCCATCTGCACCCATGTCGAGGAATATTACCACCAGCGGGCGCTGCGTGTGCTGGAGGTGGCGGGCGGGCAGATCGACTTGATCGGCTCCGGCGGCGACATCGGCGGCGAGCGCGGCATGCTGCTCAGTCCCGACATCTGGCGCGAGCGCATCAGACCCTACAGCGGCAAGCTCATCTCCGACTTCAAGCCCATGGGGCTGAAGACGTTTTACCACTCCTGCGGCTCGGTCGTGCCGGTGATCGACGATTTCATCGCACTGGGGTTGGACATCCTGGAGCCCATTCAAGTGACCGCCGCTGGCATGACCCCGGAGGCGCTGTTCCCGCAGTTCGGCGACCGTATCTCCTTCCACGGCGCCATCGACGAGGTGCACCTGCTGCCGCACGCCACGCCGAAGCAAGTTTACGATGAAACCACCCGCATCATCGACATCCTGGGTGCCAACGGCGGCTTCATCGTGGCACCTTCACACCAGGTACAGGGCGACACACCGGTCGACAATATTCTGGCCATCTTCGATGCGGCAAGGGATTATCGCTGGTAAGAATAAGCGGCCATCATACCGGAACCGTTGGCATTGAGCGGTTGGATGCACTTCGCAGACCGTACGATCTCTATATAATCCGCATAGAGTCTGTATGAAAGCGGAGATGACAGATGGACCTCGGAACTGCTGACCACTCCCCCGCGCTGATCTGGGATGAAAACATCCGGCGGGTGCTGTTCCTTCGCCTGCGCGCGATCGGCGACACGGTGCTCTTCACGTCGTGCCTCGAAGTGCTGAAGCGTTGGCGTCCGGAGCTGGAGATCGACGTGTTGATGGAGCCGCTGGGCGCGCCGGTGTTGTATGGCAATCCGCATATGAGCCATCTCTATGTGATTCCCCGCAGCGGGTTCAGCCTGCCACGGTATCTGCAGCGCGCCGCCGTCGTCGCCGCGCTGCGGGAGCGCCGGTATGACCTGGCGATCGACTTGCGCGGCTGGCGGACTTCCATGGCCGTATTACGCCGGTGTGGCGCCCGGCAGACCGTCATGTTTGAGGAGAGCGAATTTTCACACGCCGCTACCCTGCGTGTTCCCGATGCCCGCGCCATCTGGGGAAAGACGCCTGTTGTTCACGATCTCGAGCGTCAACTGGCCGTGCTGAAGTGGCTGGGGACGCCGGTGGAGGAGATCCCATGGCCGCGGGTACGCGTCGACCCGCGCGCAGATGCGGTGGCGGCGCGGCGGCTGCAAGAGCTCGGACTGGGAGAGCGTTTCGCGGTGCTGCACGTCGGCGCGTCGCATCCGCGCAAGCGATGGGCGCCGGCGCGGTTCGGGCAGGTGGCCGATGAGCTGTGGGAGCGGCATCGATTGCCGTCGGTGATTGTGGCCCTGCCTAGCGAGCGCGGCATTGCCGGCGCGGCCGCCGCCGCCCGCTCCCGCCCGTCGATCTGCACCGACCTTTCGCTGGCGGAGACCATCGCGCTGATCGCGCGGGCGACCGTGCTGCTGGGCAACGACAGCGGGCTGGCGCACATCTCCGGGGCGGTCGGCACTCCCACCGCCGTCATTTTCGGGCCCAGCGACCTGCGCATCTGGAGATTGTGGACCGCCACGCCGCACCGGATCATCGGGCGGTATATCCCCAAAGACGAGCGCTGCACCCGCTGCGGGAAAAATGACTGCCGGACCGCCTTGCGCTGCATTGACCGCATTACCGTCGAGCAGGTGATCGCCGAACTCGACAGCCTGCTGGCCGAGATCCTGCTGCCCGAGATATCGGCTTGAACGGCATTCCTTGACTGACCGCCGGCATCTCGCGGTGATGGCAGGAATTCTATCACCTGATATGGAAGAATACCCCTGCTTTTGATAGCAGGGACGCCATGATCTTTTTAAACAATCGCAGCAATGATCTCGGCAATTCACCGCGAGTCTGGGATGATGGCATTCAGCGGGTGCTGCTCATTCGCCTTCGCGCCATCGGCGACACGGTGTTGTTCACGCCGTGCCTGGAAGTGCTGAAGCGCTGGCGGCCGGAGTTGGAGATCGATGTCTTGATCGAGCCACTCAGCGCGCCGGTGCTGCAGGGCAACCCGCACCTGACGAAGCTGTTCGTCATCCCCCGCTCCAAACTGAGCTGGCTACGGTTCAAGGAGCGCGCGGCGGTCATCTCAGCGCTGCGGGAACGGCAATACGACCTGGCGATCGACCTGCGAGGCTATAAGACCTCCGCGACGGTGATGGGGCAGGTTCGCGCGCAGCAGAGCGTGTCGTTTGCCGAGTGCCCGCTGTCGCATCTCGCCACCCACCGCATTGCTTCACCTCACGAGATTTGGGGGAAGCCGTGCACCCACAACGTGGAGCAGCAACTGGCGCCGTTGAAATGGCTGGGCGTGCCGGTGGAGGAGATCCCCCCCCGCGCGTGTTCGTCGATCCGCAGGCGGACGAGTGCGTGGCCCGGCGCCTGGCGATGCTGGAGATTGACGGCCGGTTTGCGCTGCTGCACGTGGGCGCCTCCACCCGTTGGAAGGTGTGGGAACCCGCCCGCTTCGCGCGGGTGAACGATTATTTGTGGGAGCGGCACGGGCTGCCGTCGGTGATCCTGGCCTCCCCATCCGAAGGCCACATTGTCACCGCCGTCACCAGGGCGGCGCGCCACCGCCCGCAGGTCTGCACCGATTTCACACTGGCGGAGACGATGGCGCTGGTCGCGCGGGCGACGCTGCTGCTGGGGAACGACAGCGGCCCGGCGCATATTGCCGCCGCCGCCGGCACCCCCGCCGCCGCCATCTACGGCCCTGCCGACCCGCGGATCTGGGGGTTGTGGACATCGGCGCCGCACCGGATCATCACCCCCGACATTCCCGAAGCGGAGCAGTGCCCGCGTTGCCTGTTCGACAAATGCCGGGTGGCGCCGCGCTGCATGGACCGCGTGCCGGTGGAGCAGGTGACGGCGGCGCTGGATGGGTTAATGGCTGAAATAATATAATCGCGTCGGTCCGGTTATTGACAATTGCCGTCGGGAAAGGATAAGCTGTATAAGACTTGCCGGGTAAGTAACCGTATCTTCGCAAGGCTCGCGAACAACTTACCAACAGCCCGCCTGACATAGACTCCCTCCGCCATCACAGGGGGTATTGCAACATGAGAGCAAAAATCATCTTTCAATGGCGAGACGCTGCTGTTTTCCTGTCCGATGAAGACGACGAAGACTCGCTCGACGTCAAAAAACACGACATTGAGAACATGCTGCGGCACGAAACGACCCGAGCGATGGCTGACCCGGTCAATAGCGTTCACCTTCCTGGTTATTTCCGGTGCTCAACCGACTTTGGTGATGTGCTGTATCACCTCCGAGAGGACCAGGGGCGATTGCGGATTCGAGTCATCAAGGTGCAGGACCCCAATGGAGATTTGTGTCTTCGTCAGGATGCTTTCGATTCTCACCTGAAAAACCTCGGGCGATGGATCGGCTTATCGGAGCTTTTCGCAGACCGCCAACGCGAGCGAACGACCGCCCCCTGATTGTGCGGCAAGAACATCGCCCGATCACGTTACCGTCTGATGGTCTGGCCGATGCGGAAGAGGGATGATTAATTCCATATAAAAAAGATGTAATACTACGTATTATTGGTTGTCTCGGCCGATATTGGACCATTGTGTGCGCCGGACCAAACAAGCGGTTTGATCTATTACAAACTCTGGCATCAGTAATTGACACTTGGGTCACAGCAATGGGGCGATAATATGGCAATAAAAGTGGAATACGCATCCGAGCGAGACGCACAGAAGATCATCGGCGACCTTTGCAACAAGGTTGCCGTTGACCGCATGCGCGTGGTCATTACGGATGAGACCGGTCCGAAGCTGGCCCTCGTTCCAATACGGCACGGCGAGTTGCTGGAAGAATTCGCGCGCCAGTTTGACTTGGGGATCGATATTGAAAACGAGGCAAGCGTCGCATCAAAAGAGGCTTTTACCGAGCTATACCTTTCGGTACTTCAGACAAAACGACTGGTCCTGATCATGCAGCAAGGCCGACCATGCCTGGCGCTCGTGCCGCTGGATGGCAGGATGGCGCAAGAACGGCTTTTCGGGTTCATCGACATCGATGATCTGTTGGAAATCGAACAGCATGAACGCGGCTGCATCGCTTCATCCGAATTTGAAGAAGCGGTCAAACGCGTCGGCCAGTTACCCTATGACGAGATTGCGCGCAGTCTGGAGGAATCAACGAATGATACCGTCCAGCGCCTTGTCGCGAAAGGCGCGCCAACCCCGCAGCAATTCCTGCGTCGTGTATCCGGCAAGAGGGAACGATGAAACGGCTCGTTGTCCTTGCCGGTCCGAACGGATCTGGTAAATCGACGCTCTTTCATCTGGTCAAGCTGGCGCCGGATTTTCCGGAAACCTACATCAATCCAGACGAAATCGTTCGGTTGGAGGACTTCGCCGCGATCCCAGTTGAAGCCGAACGCTACCACCTGGCGATGGATTACGCGGAGGAATTACGCAACCAGGCTCTGAAGCAATCGGAACCACTGGCGTTTGAAACGGTACTCTCCAAACCTGCATGCAAGATGCAAAGCGACAAGGCTACCTTGTCGAGTTGGTGTTCATTACGACACGTGATCCGGCGATCAATATCGCACGCGTGAAGCAGCGCGTTCAATCGGAAAAAGGCCACGACGTCCCGCAGGAGAAAATCATCGAACGCTATTTTCGGTGCATGGGACAGTTAGCCGAGGCTGTCCATATTGCGGATATCGTGAAAATCTATGATAACTCTGGTGAACATCCGGTGCTGGTATTCTACAAACCTTTCCAGGAAGACCCGGTGATGCTCAACAGTGAGTATCGGGATGATTGGGTCGATACCTATCTGGTTAACCCCTTGCTGCGTAGCGGAAGTTTAGACGGATATCCGGAAGAGCTGGATGTCGATGAGATGCAACAGAGATTTGAAGGCCAGTTCATCTCTGATTTTGAATAACGAGACCGGTATACCCATCCACTCCGATTGACTGCAGGAATTCTCCACCCGATCAGGAAGAATACCCCTGGTTTTCTCCCGAGGAGTTCACGATGGCTACCACATTACCATATCGTGGGGTGATCGAAGGCTTTTACGGGCCGATGTGGTCGCATGAGGAGCGGATGCATCTGGTCCGCCATCTGCGCGGCTGGAACATGAACCTGTATATCTATGCGCCGAAGGACGACCCGTTCCACCGGTTCCGCTGGGACGCGCCCTACCCGCCGGCGGAGATGGCGCGCTTTGCCGAGCTGGCCGGCGAAGCGCAGCGCCAGGGCGTGCAATTCGCGTATGCCATCTCACCGGGCAACTCCTTCGACCCGGAGAATCAGACGCACCGGCAATTGCTGCTGGAGAAACTCGGCGCCTTCATTGAACTCGACTGTACCTTCTTCCCCATCCTGTATGACGATCTGAAGGTGCACTTCCCGGCTGATGGCGAGGAAGGCATCCGCCATGCGGAGAAGCAGGCGTCGCTGATGAACGAGCTGGCGGCGGCGATCACCGCCCGCTGCCCGCAGGCCCGCTTCCTCTTCTGCCCGACGCATTATGCCACCGCGGAGAAAACGCCCTATCTCTGCCGCTTGCACGAGCTGCTGGACCCGCGCATTGACACCATTGTCACTGGCGTCGACCCCGACTGCGGCGGCATCTGCCCGCGCACCTTTTCCGATGCCGGCGCCCGCCGCTATTTCGAGCACTTTGGCCGGCGTCCGTTTCTGTGGGACAATTTCAACGTCTGCGACTGGGCGCTCAATGTGCTGCACTGGACACCGTACAGCGGTCGCGGCGCGCACCTGGACGAGCTCTGTTCCGGTATCGTGCTGAACCCGCAAAACGTCTACCCGTTCAACCTGCCCATCTTCGGCGGCCTGGGGGATTACTTTGCCGACCCGGAAAGTTACGATCCGGAGACGTCGTTCCGCCGGCAGATCACCGGACTGATGGGCGAGGAGGGCGCGTCCTTCGGCCTGACGCTGGGGAAGTGGTTCACCGCCGAATGGGCCGATCATCTGTCCAGCGAAGAAAATCTGCCGACCCTCGATGAAGCGGCGCTGGCCATACCCGCCCAGCGGGATGCGCTCCTTGCCGCGCTGCGTGACACCTTCACCCCACTGCTCGACTTTGGCGAACGCTTTCAGATGGCGAGCATGGACCCACAGATCTCCGCGCGGTTGAACGCCTTTGCCACGATTCTGCAGTGGCATGCCTTCAACATGGTCGAGCTGTGCACGGCAGTGCAGGGGACACCGGCCCCGCCGTCGGAAGCGTTGGCCGAGCTGGCGAAAAATCTCGACACGCTGGAGAAGTATTACTACCGGCTGCCGGCCTCGCTGATCGACTATACGAAACGGTTGCTGCGCGGCCTGGCAAATGCATAACGGTCCATCGAGGAAGGATTATCGGCTGGCTGATGCGACCGGCAAGGTGAAGGAGAAAGTACTGCCTTTTCCCAGCTCCGACGCCACCCAGATGCGTCCGCCGTGCGCCTCCACCAGCAGTTTGGTGATATACAAGCCCAGCCCGAGGCCTTCGACTTCGGCGGCACTCTTCGCCCGGTAAAAGCGCCCGAACAGTTGCGGGAGATCTTCCGCGGCAATGCCCCGTCCGGAATCCTGCACGGACACCACGACTTCTCCGTCTCGGAATTGCGCCCGCAGGACCACCGGACACTCCGGTGGTGAATATTTCAGCGCATTGGACAGCAGGTTCACCAGGATGCGTTCCAGCCGGTCGACATCGGCGAGGACGCATGGTATGTCGGGTGGAATCTCGACGGTGATGCGCTCGATATCCATGACCGGCCGGGCACGCTGCAGATAGTCGGCGATATACGATGACAGGTCAATCGGCTGCGTGGTCAACCGCAGTTGTCCGGCCGTCCAGCGGGCGGAATCCACCAGATCGGTGATCATGGCAGTCATGCGCTGGATGCTTCGCGTAATAGCCTTCAGGCTCTCCAGGAGCTGATTGTCCATTCCGGCAGCGGCCACTGCTTCTTTGACCAGATCGATATGTCCCCCGATGAGGGTGAGGGGGGCGCGAAGGTCGTGCGAGATCGTGTGAATGAACACCTCGCGTTCTTCCTCGGCCTGTTTCAGCTCGGTGATATCGTGGGTGGCCAGCAGCACGCGGGAGCAGGCGCCGTCTTTTTCGATCAGCGGCACTTTGATGGTGGAGAGCCATCGCACGCATCCGTGACTGTCGGTGATCTTCTCCGCCGGGATGATTTTCGGTTGGCGAGAACGGATCACTTCCTGGTCGTCACGGCGAAACCACTCGACTTCATCAGGGTTGGGGTCGAAATCGGCGTCAGTCTTCCCGATAATGTTCTCCGGCGTGGTGCCGTAGGCTTCCGCCAACGCGCGATTAGCCAGGATGAATTCGCCATCCCAATTCTTGATGCCGATGAAATTCGGCACCGTATCAATGACATTGCGGAAAAATTCCCGCTCTTCCTGCAGCGCAGACTCGAGCTGCCGGCACTTTTGCCGGAGCTCGGTGACTTCTACTTCAGCCGCGCGCAGCCGGTCCTGGTCGTTGATGGCGATACCCTCCGGGCAACTGCTATCATACCGAGATTTAGGTATAATTTACTCTGATTAGAGAGAAAGCTTGGTCGAAATATGCGATAGCCGGTCAATCGGTGGCAATGTCATTACAAAGTAATATTGATTTTAATATTATTGGGCATTGCCTGTAGAACGGATAAGAATAGACAAAGCCAAGCGGGCGATGTGATAATGGCACCACGATCAAGCTTCAACAAAGGGATATCTCACTCACGCATGCTTGGCGAGAGGATTGCGTTGACGCCTTGATTCACCTTGAGTTTGTTCCGGTAGCGGAGTTGTGATTATGGACAATACCATCCCTCCCTGGGCACAGGGATTGGCATCGCAGTGGGACCGCGCTTCCGATGAGGTGGTGCTCGCCGACATGACCGGCTGCCTGCCGGCAGCGGCGCTGTCGCCGACGCTGAAGCACGGGCACTGGAAAACCATCCCGTATGAGACGATCGAGGGGATGGTGGGCAGCATGATCTGGGCGTCGCCGCTGACCGATGCGCCGGAGGTGCGGCTGCCGCTGGGCGTGACCGGCTGGCATGCCATCTTCGCCGGCATCTTCAGCACGTCGGAGGCGCCCAGTTTTGCCTGGCTGCGGCTGGAGGGCGACCCTGCCCCGCTGGCACGGGGCAACCGCTCGACCCTCGGTTACGGCAACATCGCCGACCTGTTCGTCAAGGTGGCCTGCCTGGATGGGGAGAGCTTGAGCATCGGCCAGCAGTATCCCGCGGAAGCCTCCGCCTGCGGGGTGGCGTATATCAAGCTCATCCCGCTCTCAGAGGAGGAGGTATGCGCCTTCACGGCCGATCAGGCGCAGGCTGCCACCCGGCGCATGGTGGCCACCAATGACGGCTTCAGCGCCATCTTTTACCACCGCCCCACCACGGAAGCGGAATTGCTGACCCAGGTGGAGCCGTTCCGCGGCAGTGATTTCGGCACGCTGGTGCTGCAATCTTTCGGCGCCGACCGCGTGGCCTACCCCTCCGCCTACGGGCACAACCCGGGGATGGCGCTGGACGATTTTCCGCGGGTGGGCGACCGGAATTACGTGGAATCGGTCCGCATCCTGGCCGAAAAAGGCATCAACCCGCTGAAAACGCAGATCGATGGCGCGCACAACATCGGCATGAAGGTGCACGTGGCGGTGCGGCCGGCGGGCTGGAGCTTTTTCGAGCCGTATGCCGAATTCTGGGAGACGCCCTTCTACCGGGAGCACCCGGAGTGGCGATGTGTCGACCGCGACGGCACGCCGGTCACCCGTATGAGCTGGGCAGTGCCGGAGGTCAGGCGGCACCTGCTCGACCTGCTGGGCGAGATGGTGAGCCTCGGGGCGGACGGCGCCGGCCTCATCTTCAACCGCGGCTTTCCGCTGGTGCTCTTCGAGGAGCCGTTCCTGGCACTGTTCCGCGAGCGTTATGACATCGACCCGCGCGAGATCGAGGAGACGGACCCGCGCATTACCGCGCTGCGCTCGGACATCGTAACCACCTTCATGCGCGAGCTGCGCGCACGGCTGGATGAAGAGGGAAGGCGGCTGGAGATCAGCGCCATGGTGCTGGGCAGCGAGGCGGACAACCTGCGCTACGGACTTGATCTGCGGCGGCTGGCGGCGGAGGCGCTGCTGGATGAAATCTACGTTTACCCCTGGGACTTCGGCGGTACCAGCCGGGAGACGGATTTTACCTTCTTCCGTGAGATCGGCGTGCCGTTTTACCCGTCGCTGAATACCGGCTACCTGGCCGGCAAGGAGCTGTTGGAGCAGGCGCTGCAATGTTATGCGGAGGGAGCGGCGAGCGTGACCGCCTTTGATGCCGAATTCCTCGCCCTGGCTCCCGACCTCGAGCGCTGGCTCGCCGTGTCCCGTTTCGGACATCTCGACGAAATGAACGTCCGTCTGGAGAGCGCCTCTGCCGAGGTGCACTACACGACGTTTCATCGTCTGGGGGACCAGATACGCGACGGCCGCTACGGGCCGTATTGGGGAGGCTGAAGGATGTATTCATACGCGCCGCAGGGCTTTCTACCAGGGCAGTTTAGCGATGGCGCGCATATTGAGGTAAAGGCGAAACGGATGTGACGGGACGGGTTGGAATCCAAATTGCTGGTAAAAGCGTATGGCTCCATCATCCAATGCATCGACGACAACGGCGTAGATGCCGACACTCGAAGAAAAATAAAGGGCATGATGCAGCGCGTGCATGAGTAACAGGCGCCCGAGCCCTCTCCCCTGCGCCGCGCTATCAACCGCCAGGCGGCCCAACAGCATGATCGGCACCTGGGGGAGTGCCACCCGTTCATTCGGCAGTTCATCCGGCACTAGAGCACCGACAGAGAGGGTGTAATAACCAAGGATTCGCACCGGGTCGTCTTCGGCAACGGCTACCCAGGTCACGCCAAGGTTGCGTTCCTGAAATTGCCGGGCGTATTGGCGAAGGAACGAGTTTAAGCTGCCGGCCCCGCAATCGAAGCCAGCGCGATCGTGCCGTGAGGGATCAAGGCGTTCAATCCGGGGCATGGTACACATCACCGATGAACGTGCCGTGAGCGAAAGCTCGTGATGCTTCAACGAGCTTCTCATTGGGTTCCGTATCCGCGTCCAATTCTGCCAGTAGTGTATCCCACTCCTCTCGTGGGATGCGAATAACGAGCTCCTCCGCCAATTCTCGACCAGCGATGTCGATCGCAAGATTAACGAAGTAATCGCTGATACTCATGCCGTGACGGGAGGCGATATGCTCCAATAATTTTTTCCCGGATGGCGTGATTCTGCACGAGAGCCGTTCAGTTTTCGCGGGCGCGCTCATGGTATTGACCTCCATATCAAGTATACCGCGATGTCTGCCATTTGTCACACATAACTTGTTCGATCATGATTTTCGTGAAATCAGCAAAAAGATAATACCGAAATGGTGGTTGAACAAGCTCACAAAGCCTGCTCAACCACCATGCTATTGCCATTGATTTATTTAAATTTACAGGTCCACTTCCACCGCAAATAGCTGGTGCGGCTTCTCCGGGTCCAGCTTGTCGGCATAGATGAGCCACTTGCTGTCGGCGGAAAAGTTGCAGTCCACGCCCTGGCCGCGGAAGGGGACATACTCCGTGTGGATGGTGGCCATCGGGATCATCTCGAGCTTCGTGTTGCGTATATCGAATCGCGCGGCGTAGACGAAGCTGTGGCCGTCGGTGCCTTCGCCGCTGACCAGCTTGCCGCATTCCGAGCGGTACAGGTGCGAGTGGTAGGAGTTGATCGGGTCGGACAGGTAGACCTGCTCGCCGGCCAGGTTGGCCATGCCCAGGCGGGTGAGGGCGAAGGAATATTCCGCCCAGTGGTGGGTCAGCAGCGTCGGGTCGTTGCGGCGGTCCTGATAGGTAAAGCCGATGAAATTGGGATCGGACCACCAGAATTCATGGGTGATCATCTCGCCGAATGCCTGCTTGCGGATGGGATGCTGGTCGCTGCCGTCCAGGCGGATGGTCCATACCCGTTGGCCCTGCGCGTCCGGCATGTCGAGCGCATAGCGGATCAGCTCGGGATCGGCGGGTGAGGTATCCACGTGCAGCGGGCTGATATCCTCTGTCTCCATGAGCTTCCACGTCGCGCCATCGGCGATCCGGTACGCCCACAGCGCCCCGCGGCGCGGGCGGCTGAAGTAATGGTTGATCGACTGCACGTCCTTGGTGGTCGGGATCGGGTATTCGGTCAGGTCCTGCTCGGTATGGCGGAGGATCAGGTGCTTTCCGTCGATGGTAATGTCCTCGACTTCGCCCGGCAGGTCTTCCGACACGTCCATGTCGAACACCGGCTCGCCGTTCGGCAGGTCGATGTGCCAGAGCTGGTGGGCGTGCTTGGTATGCCGGTCATAACGGGCGTCGGGGTCTTTGTGCCGCAAGTACCAGTTGCGCCCGTCCGACTCGCGGAATTTCAATGAGCGGAAGCGGTGCGGGATCAACTCCAGATCGCCGCTCTCCGGGTCGATCACAATGGCGTTGCCATGTTCGTGCCGTGCCCAGGCCAACATGCGCCCGTCCGGCAGTTGGCGGAACATACGGAAATATCCGAGATGCGCGCCATTCGGAAGGTCAGTCAGTTGCCGAATCGTCCGTCCGGTCTGCTCGTCAACGAAGGTGCGAACCTGGTTGACGACAAGGGATGCGGTGATGGTACGTTCGTCGGGGAGAACCATGATGTGGGTCGAGTCCTTTTCTCTTCGTTCTGTGAATCGGTGCCACGGGCCGAGAGCCGCCACAGCGCAGGGGTCGCCTGGTCGGACGCCGGTTGCCTGATCCGCGGGCTATCATACCACGCGTTCCGCACACTGCCAACCGTTTGACCCTCATGAAATAACATTCCTTATGTTTTTTCTCATTCGGCTTCCATATGTCACCATTTCGCCGATGGGTTGCCCGGCGGCGGGATGTCCCAATCGCCGCACGCGCAGCGATTCGTGCACATTTTTCGTTGCGGAACGGTACAATATGCAGCGGTCATTTTCGTTGATAATGCAGGTGTCATGTCTTCCGGAGATGCCATAAACCATCCCGTGCCCGCTTCACTGTCCCTGTGGGAAGCGCCGGCCGCGCGCGCGATATATACTATTGCCATCGGCGGCGACTTTCTGCCACCGTTCGGCACGGGTCCGCTCTCGGTGGATTGGGACGCGGCGGCCGGGCGGCTGCAGCTCCGCGATGTCGACCTGTCCTTCGTCAACATGGAGTGCACGCTGGAGTGCGGGCAATTGCCGGTGAGGCAGAAGTATGGCATGGGGAGCGCCATCAGCGCGGAGGTAGGAGTGCTGGCGTACCTGCGCGCGCTCAACTGCCGCGTGGCCGGCATCGCCAACAACCATATCTTCGATTTCGGACATGAAGGCATATCGCGCACGCGGGATTTGCTCATCGCGCATGACATCCGTCCACTCGGTTATCTCGCCCATCCCGCGGCGAAACCGGAAACCTTCATCTGGTCGCCGGACGAACGGGTCAAGGTGGGGTTCTGGGCCTGCAGCAATTTCGGCCCCGCCCCCACGAAAACCGCGATTGGCATCGAGGAGGCCAGCGAAGCGCGCGCGCGGGAAGCGCTGGCCACCCTGCGTGAGGAAGGCGCACAGTGCTGCGTCGCCCTGCTCCACGCCGGTCTGGAGCGCACCAACCGCCCGGATCCCGCCGACGCCGACCGCATGCTGGTCTTCGCCGAAGCCGGATTCCAGGTGGTGGCCGCCTGCCACTCCCACCGGATCAGCGGGTATGCGGAGATATCCACGCCCGGCGCTCCCGCCTTCTGTTTTTACGGGCTGGGCAGCGTCGCCTCGGTGTGCCAGTATACGCCGCTGGAATCGGAAGGCCTGCTGGCGGTGGTCGGCATCGATGGAGACGGACGGCTGGCCTCGGTGGAAGTGCGTCCGGTCGCCTTACAGCCCGACGGCTGGGGCAGCGCGGCCTCCGGCGAAACGGCGAAGGCTATCCTGCAGCGCTTCACCCAACTCTCGGAGGAGATCCGTACCGGCGATTATCAGCGCCTGTTTTACCAGGAAGTCTCAAAGTCGCTGGTCTCCAGCCAGCTCCGCGACACATTTCGGGCTTTCCAGCAGGGCGGGCTTTTCGGCATCCTGCAAAAGATGAAGCGCCTGCGCGCTAAGCACTTCGTGCAGTTGTATAAGAAGATCGCACTGCGCCTGCGCCAACGATAATCCTGGGACCGCAGGCGTCCCGCGCCTGCCCCTAAATCGCGGTTGAGTACAACCGCGGAGACAGGCTTCCCTAGATATAGCGGCGGAGTACCGCCGCAGGGCAGGCGCGGGACGCCTGCGAGCCCAGGATTTGTCAGAAGGAAATCCGACCGCTACCCATAACTACCTAAGCGATAACCTTTTTAGGGAGGCGTAACATGGCATTCAAGTGCGGCATTATCGGCACCGGCATTATGGGCAAGGCGGGAGCGAAGATCCTGCAACTGCTCGACGACGTGGAGGTTACCGCGCTGGCGGACCTGTCGGAGAAGAACCTGGGCGAGGCGGCGGCGGAGTTGGGCGTCGAGGCGACTTACACCCGCTATCAGGACATGCTGGAGCAGGAGGAGCTGGATGCGGTCTACGTGGCCACCCCCGACCGGTACCACCGCGGCCCGTGCATCGACGCGATGGAGGCCGGCTGCCACGTGGTGGTGGAAAAGCCGATGGCGACCAAGCAGGAAGACGCCGAGGAAATTTGCCGGGTGGCCGACCGCACCGGCAAGAAATTCCAGGTCGATTTCAACCACCGCTGGCTCTCCCCCTACCATAAAATCAAGGCGATGATCGACGACGGGCAGTTGGGCGAGCCGGTGATCGGCTATGCGCGCAAGAACAACCCCATCCTGGTGCCCACCAGCATGCTCGCCTCCTGGGCGAAGGACAGCAGCCCGGCGTGGTTCATGTCCTCGCACGACATTGATTTGATGGTCTGGTGGTTCGGCGCCAAGCCGGTGGAGGTGTATTCCCGCGGCATCAAGCGCGTGCTGAAGGCGCGCGGCATGGACACCTACGACGGCATCCAGTCGCTGGTCACCTTCGACGGCGGCCAGTTTGCCACCTTCGAAGCGGCGTGGATCTATCCCAACACCAGCCCCTACATGCCCGACTCCTTCATGGAGGTGATCGGCACCGAAGGCACCACCCACATCGACCGCCAGGCGGAGGCCATCGACGCCATCCTGGGGGAGAAATTCACCTGCCCGCGCACCTTCCTCAACTACAAAGTCTTCGACCAGTGGGTCGGCGCCATGCCTTCCTCCATGCGCTCCTTCGTCAACGCCTGCATGAACGACACCGACACCATCGTGAACCAGCGCGAAGGCCTGAAGAGCACGGCGATCCTTGACGCGATCCACCGCTCGCTGGCCTCGGGCAAGCCGGAGGCGATCAAGTTTAGCTTCGAGTTTTGAGTTTTGAGATAGGCCGCCAACGAGTATAGGGAGGTGCGGAAGGCACATTCTCAGTCTGGAAGGGTGCGAGAGCCACGCCGGGTTCAGGTAAGCTTACCGAAACTCGGCGGGGCTCTCGCCTCCTTCCAGACTGAGAATCTCAGTTCCGCACCTTGCCTATTGTCGGGCGGGGCTCTCGCTCCCTTCCAGGCAGAGAAGGAGCATTGCACCGCCTTATTGGCTGCAACGAAAACCAATATTCAAGCAAAAAAATCAATATCAAATGGCAGGAGAACGCCATTCATTCGGGAAGTAGGTAGCCGAAGAGGGGAACTGCACATGTCTGTCAATGACCTGTTACTGTCGCGTTTACCTGGCCTGGAGTTAACCCGCCTTGGTGATGAGGGACCGGCGGGACTGTGGGTCACCTCGCTGCCGCTGCCGCGGGAAGCGTCCCAGGCGTGGGGGCTGGGTGGGCAGGCCACCCATGTGAAGCCGCTGGGCAAATGGCCCGATGCGCCCGGCCCGCGCCGGCTGCTGCTGGCGGCCGATGCCGGGGGGCGGGCGCCGGAGACGGTGAGCCTGACGCCGGGAGGCGCACAACCCGCCGCCGCGCCGCCGAGCGCGGAGATGGAAACCTTCGAGTATGCCCCGGCGAGCAATTTCGACAAGCTCATCTACTGGGAGCGCTCCATGCTGAAGATCCAGTGGAACGGCCGCTGGGTGGCGCTGGCGATGGGCATGCGCGTGCGCGATGAAATCCACTGGTGGGAATACTGCAACATCGATCCGTTGGCGCAGTCCGAGAGCTGCACCGAGGTGGAGATGGGCGGCGCCATCCCGCACGAGCTGACCACCCCGGAGATGATGGACTGGATGCATGCGGGCAATCCCACCAAGCTCATCCACTTCCACAACTGGCTGAACGGCCACATTTACGCCCGCCTGCACGCGAACGGCGTGTGTGAAGTGTATGCCCATCACGTGAACAGCATGTTCGCCGACGACGGCCGCGAGTTGGAGGATGCGGTGCCGGTGATCGGCATCCGCGTGGCGGAGAGCGAGGAAGCGCTGAACGGGATGTGCGGGGCCTGGGACGGTTCCGTGCAGACGCTGGAATTGGGGGGAGTGGCCTTCGACCTGACCGACGTCAGCCGCATGGCCACGCCGGAGCAGCCGGGCCGGGTGGACCTGGTGGACGGCTTCCTGGTGCTGCAGCCGTACCTGGGCATGCAGTGCTACGGCGGCAAGGGGCAGAAGAAGCACCCGCGCAACGACGATTACTACTGGCGCGCCGAGGAGAAGACCATTCCGCGCGGCCGCGCGCGCACGCTGCGCTTCTCGTTGAGCCTGAACCCGCAGCGCTCGCCGCGCGTAGTGCGCTACGGAGCGCCGGCGTGGTGGTACGGCCTGTGTGAGGAGTTCCAGCCGGAGCCGATGCTGCCGGTGTCGAATTCTCTCTCGGTGTCTACCGATTCCGCGCGCGAGTGGGCACTGAAATACATGATCCCGCGGGGTGTCGAGGAAGGCATTCTGCCCAACCAGTCGACGGAAGATCCGAGCGTCCGCCAGACGCCGGGCTGCGAAGGCGATCGCCCAGGGGTACTGTTCCTCGCCTCCTACCGCTCCGGCGATGGGCGTGATTATGACTGCGCCATGCGCGCCACCTACGCCTTCACTGACATCGAGGTGGATCACGCCGTCAACCGGGTGATCTGCTGGCCGTTCGGGCCGGATGCCGTCGCCCTGCCGCTGCAGCGGGCGCTCGGTCCGCTCTACGGCTGGCTGGAGACCGGCGACCAATACCTGCTGCATACCGGGCGGGCGATCATCGACACCGCCTACACCTGGCATAAGAACTCCTGGCCGCGGCGCGCCATCGGTCGCGACTCGGTCTTCGTGCACAGCATGGTCCACTTCTACCGCTACCTGGGCGACGAGCACTACCGCCTGCTGGCGCGCGACGTCATCCGCGACATCGGCGTCTCGCAGTGGCCCAACGGACCCTTCGGGGACCAGGGCGGGGGCGGCGGCATTCACGGGGCGGCGGCTTACATCATCAAGCCGTGGATGGGGATGTTGGCCACCATGGGCATCCTCGATTACCTGGAGGTGGTGCCGGGCGATCAGGAGGCCTTCGCCATCGTGCAAAAATTCGTGGACTGGATGATGAGCGAGCGCGCGCCGCGCCACGGCCGGACGCCAGACAACAAGGACACCATCGTCGGCAACGGCTGGACCTACATGCACAACTTCAAGGGGAAGACGCTGCCCGGCATCACCATGCCGGACGGCCCGACCACCGGCATGCACCTCATGCACCTCGAATACCTCGCCCGCCTGCTGCCCTGGTTCTCCTTCCTCACCGGCGACCCGCAGTATTTCGACGCCTACATCGAGAGCTACGAGGCCGGCGGACCGGAGCGCCAGGCCGACTACTGGAACGGCGCCGCGACGCTGCTCTTCATCCCCTGGCTGCAGGACCACCTGTGGGATGCCCGCCTGACGGAAGACGGCGTCGTCGTGCGCCCCACCTACTTCGGCGACCGCATGCCGAAATCCGGCACCATCGCCACCCCGGACGGCCCGGTGACGCTGACCTGGACCGCGCCGGACACGCTGGACATTCCGGTCGGGGCGAAGGTGATCGTGAAGGGTAAATAGGTCACGGCAAAGTCAACGGATGAATCACTCCCAGGGGTTGCACGATGTAACCCCTGGGAGGCAGGCCTACCAACGAACCCCGCGCCGGCAGGACGCCGGCGCTACAACGGCAAGGACGCGAGAGGAGCCTCCCATGGACAAGCAGCGCTACCGCTGGCACATCGTCACTAACAACGCCCCCTTCGCCCCCCGCGACGGCGCTGGGGCGCTGACCTTCCATGGGAAGATGTGGCTACTCGGCGGCTGGAATCCCTGGGACCCGGAGCACTTCCCGCGCATCTGCAACAGCGAGGTTTGGTCGTCGGTCGACGGCACGGAGTGGACGCTTGAGCTGCGCCAGGCGCCGTGGGAGGGGCGGCACACGGCAGGATATGTCGTGTTCAAGGACCGGATGTGGATATTGAGCGGCGACTGCAGCCATGGCCATTACCAGAGCGACGTGTGGAGCAGCGCCGACGGTGTGCACTGGGAGCAGGAATGCGACGAGGCGCCTTGGGGGCCGCGCGTGCTGCAATATACCCTCGTCTTCCAGGACAGAATCTGGCTCATGGGCGGCCAGACGGTGCCGAAATCCTGCCCGTCGGAGGAGATCTTTTACCGCGATGTCTGGAACTCGGCGGACGGGAAAGCCTGGGAACGGGTGACCGACGGCGTCCCCTGGGGCCCGCGCGGCATGATCGGCGGTTCGGCCGTCCTTAACGGTTGCATGTGGGTGATGGGTGGCGGCACTTATGATACTTACGAGCACCCCATCCGCCAGGCCCACAACGACGTCTGGAGTTCCGCCGACGGCATCAACTGGACCCTGCACACCGAGCACGCCCCCTGGCACCCGCGCCAATACCACGATGTGGCTGTCTTCGACGACCGGCTGTGGGTGTTGGAAGGCTATATCCTGGAGGACTACAACATGCACGACGTCTGGTACTCGTCCGACGGCGTGGAGTGGACCGAAGTCCTCTACACCCCCTGGGCCGCCCGCCACGCCGCCAGCGTCTTCGTGCATGACAACGCCTTGTGGATGGTGGCCGGCAACAACATGACGCCGGATGTATGGAAGCTGGTGCGGGAGGAATAGCAGTCTGGGCTGCCATTCGCCAGTCCAGGCTGCAACTTCGGTCGCGGAAGAACGCGCAACCCAGGGAAAACAAGCCAACCAGATACCCCGCGCCGGCAGGACGCCGGCGCCCGATCACATGGAAGCGATGCATGGTATAATTGACACGTTGTCTGATACGCTGGGATGTTGAAAGGAGTTCATCATGCCGTTTTCTCACCGCTTCTGCATACCGCTTTCGATCGCCATCATGCTGGTTGCTTTCGCCGTCTGGCAAGGCGGGACAGCGTGGGGACAAAAAGGTAAACCGCAGGAAATTCAGATCGTCGTCGATCCTTATAGCCCCGAGAATGGCACCGAACCGATGGCACAATTGCTGAAAGCGCTGGATGATCACCCCAATGATAACCTTTTCCGCGTAACTTGGAAATTCAGCTCATATTTACAAGGCATTGGAAGCGCCGTCTACAACCGCAAAGAGCAGACGGTAAAATACTGGTATCATACGCACACGGCCGAATACTATGACGTCGAATTCGGTCTGATGCTCACAGTAAAACCTGAGTGGTTCACGCAGATAATCGAGGATCACAAGGCAGGAGCCGAAGCGACCGACGGTGCATTCTTCGATCGGCTGAATGCATACGGTTGCGAACGGAAGGATTACAAGCACGTTTTCCATTATTTTTCTGATAAAACCAATTAGTGCCGGCCATACCAGATGCAACGCAAATCTGACGTATAGCAGTCATCAGGTCTGGACCAGTGGCCGAAGCCGGTTCCGCAAAATAACTTACGCCACCCGGGCCATCCGCTTCCTGATCGCTTTCCTGCTGTTCAGTCTGCTGACGCTGCTGCTCGCGTTCCTGTAAGACAGGCCGCAGATGCCTATACACACATTTCCGTGCCGGCGATATGGTATAATGATTTCCAGGCCTGACCGACCTCGATCATCCACCGGTCAACGCACACGGAAAGGAGTCACCCATGGGAGACAAAGGCGGGAAGAAAGATAAGAGCAAGATGGAGAAGCAGGGGCAAAGCAAGCAGGATCAAAAGTCCAAAGCGAAGCAGGCGAAGGCGCCGGCCAGCGGCAAGTAACGAAATGTCTATAGGGGACAGCCAGGGCTGCGCTTCGATGGCGACAGCCCTTTTCTGATTTCCCTACTCCGCCAGGTACGATTACAGTGGGGTTTCATGGCGGCGGTCCGGGCTTCCTCGGCCTGCTGCTGGCGGTGTCCTGGCTGCGGACGCTGGCGATGAATATTGCGCTCACGCCGGCGTGCCTTCCTCTTCCACCGTATACTCGACCAGACTGGTCAGCGGGTAGTCGATGTCGCCATGCAGGTTGATCAGATCGACCAGCACGCAGATGCCGACCACCTCGGCGCCACAGTGCTGCACGAGCTCGGCGGTGGCGCGGGCGGTGCCGCCGGTGGCGATGAGGTCGTCAACGATCAGCACCCGCTGCCCGGGGGCGATGGCGTCTTCGTGGATTTCTACCGCGTCGGTGCCATATTCCAGGCTGTATTCGCGGCGTACCGTTTTCGCCGGCAGCTTGCCGGGCTTGCGCGCGGGCACGAAGCCGGCGCCCAACTCCAGCGCAAGGCCGGCGCCGAAGATGAACCCGCGGGACTCCACGCCAACCACCAGATCCACCGGCGTCTCCGCGTATTGGCGCGCCATGGTCTTGATCGCCGCGCGCAGACCCTGCGCGTCCTTGAGCAGCGTGGTGATGTCCTTGAACTGGATGCCCGGCTTGGGGAAATCCGGCACGTTGCGGATCAGCCGCTCATAGGGGAACGAGGCGATGGTCTCCACCGGTTGCCCGCATGCCATCGCGTGCTGTTCCTGCTGGATCTTCACCACCGTCTCCCGCAGCAGCCGCGTGACCTTTTGCGCGTTGTCGGCGAATACACGCAGCACCGCTTCCCAGGTCACCGCCTCTTCATCCGTCTTCCAGCAGTCGTAATCGGTGCTCATCGCCACCGCCGCATAGGGGATGCCCGCCTCGTTCGCCAGGATCGCCTCCGGGGCGATGGACATGTTGATGACGTCGGCCCCCCACTGGCGAAACATCTGCGATTCCGCCCGCGTCGAGAAGCGCGGCCCTTCGATGGTGATCACCGTACCGGCTTTATGTACGTCCAGGCACAACTCGGTGGCTGTCTCGATCAGGATCTGGCGCAATTGCGGGCAGAACGGGTCCGCCATCGGCGCATGTGTGGGCGTGTGCGGCTCGAAGCGGTCATGGAAGGTGATTGCGCGGTGGCGGGTGAAATCGATGAACTGATCGAGGATGACCAGGTGGCCGCGCCCGATCTGTTCGCGCAGCGACCCGACGGCGGTCGTCGCCAGGATGTGCGTACACCCGCTGGTCTTCAGTGCGTGGATGTTCGCGCGGTAATTCACCTCGGTCGGCGGAATGGTATGCTCCCGCCCATGCCGCGCCAGCAGCACGACGCTGACACCCTCGATTGTCCCTTCCTTCAACGGGCTCGACGGCGCCCCATACGGCGTCTCCACCGTGTATTCGCGCGCGTCCTTCAGGATATCGGGGTTGTCCAGCCCGCTGCCGCCGATGATGCCGATTTTGACCATGCTCGTCTCCCGTGTCGGATTGTTTGACCGGGGTATTATACCATGCCCGCCTGGCGGGCAACATGTGGCAGGTATTCGGAATTGTAGTCCTGTGCGGGATGTCCCACGCCTTCATCGTCTGCATGCACAGCATGCATGGTCACTCTGCGGAATCTGTGGTTTCACGAGCGTTGATTATCGACCGGCCGGTAGTGTAATTGCGCCAGCCCGCTCGCATATGCCCGTGACTCGACCAGCTGGAGGGTCTCGCACGGTTGGGGCGGCGGGAAGAGGGGGATGCCGGCGCCGAGGAGGATGGGGATGATGGAAATGATATATTCCGTCACAAGCTGCTCCTCGCGGAAGGCGGTGAGGAGTTTACCGCCGCCGACCAGCCAGGCGCGCTTGAGCCCGCGGCGGGTCAGCTCTTCCACCACCGCGGCCGGCTGCTGGGCGGTGAGTATTACGCCAGGTTGCTCCACTGTAAACTGCCGTCGGGAGAAGACCCAGCACGGCTTGTCCGCATACGGCCAGGGACCCAGCCGCAACACCTGCTGGTAGGTGCCGCTGCCCATCAGCACGGCATCCACCGCATCGTAGAACGCCCGGTAGCCGTAATCTTCGCCGGATTGCTCGATAGGGGGTAGCCAGTCCAGCCCGTGTTCCGGGGTGGCGATGAAGCCGTCGAGGCTGCAGGCGATATACAGCACCACGTCAGACATTTCGCATTCCTTTCTTCCCCTTCTTCGGCGTTTCCGGTAATCAGCCGGCCGCCAATCATCACGTTCGGCAGAGATAGTGCTATAATAACAAAAGCAATAGAGTCTTCAGTATTTTCTTCATACCAACTTCTCATGATATCTACCCGAAGGGAGTCCTCATCATGCTGTATCGTGTTCTGCTTCCGATATTTCTCCTGCTAGGCGCCGGCCTGGCGACTGCCGCGGAGCTGCCCCGGGCAATCGTCGCGAATAACCACGTGATGATTCCCCTGCGCCCGCTGGCCGACTGGCTGGGCATGACTGTCACCCGCGATGCCGCCGCTCGCACCATCACCCTCGGCCAGGAGGGAGAGGCGATGACCTTCACCCTCGACAGCCGCCGGGTGACGCTCAACAACGGTGAGGAAGGCGAGTTGCCGGCGCCACCGATCGAGCGGAATGGCGTCACCTACCTTCCGCTGATTATGTTCATCGGGGAGGGAACCGAGGCGGTGGGCAATGCCGCCGCGGGCGTAATCACAATATCGACGCCGGAGATCGAGGGATCGCTGCGCCTGGCCGCCACGGCGGACGTCATCCGCGCCTGGGAGCGTGAGCTGCAAGGCGGCGCGGCGGACGAGCCGGCGGTCGCGGTTGATCCGAATGATAAAGTGACGCCGCTGCCCAACGGGTGGACCAAGCACCAGCATGCGCTCGGTTTCCAGGTAAAGTGCCCGGTCGGCTGGCAGGTGACCGCCTCTCCGGACGGCCTGATCGCCGTCTATCAGGAGCAGCAGGACGCCGGCGTGCTGGTGCTGCCTTTCTTTCTGCGAGAAGCGGCGAACGCGGAGCAGATCGTGCGCGCGGTGCCCGCGGTATTCAGCGAGCTGTTGCCTGAAGGGCAATTGACCGACGTCAGGCGACTGCGCACACAACCGGACGAAGCCGCCGGCACACTGGCCTTCAACCTGGACGGCGCCCCCGGGCAGGCCAACATCCTCTGCTCGATTGCCGGACGAAGCGGCATGCTGTATCTCATCCTCGGGCCGCAAACCGGGTTCACCGCGCTGAAACCCACCATGCTCGCCGTGCTGGACAGCTTGCTCTTCATCCAGCCGGCGTCAGCGCGGCAGGCAGCAACCACGGTTAAACCGCCCAAGCTCGCGTATGTCGCCTGGCGGGATCCGGTCGAGAAAGCTTTCACCGTCGAGGTGCCGAAAGGATGGAAGGTGCAGGGAGGATTGTACCGGGCGCATCCGGTCGATGTGCGCAACTGCCTTACGGTCACCTCGCCCGACGGCCGCGTGACCCTCACCGTCGGCGATAAGTCGCTGAGTCCCTTTATGTCCCCGCTGCCGCAGCTCGGTTTTCCGGAGGGATCGGTGTATCAAACCCCCACCAGTCCCGCGATGATCTGCCGGACGTTCGTCCCCGCGTCGCAATTTGCCGGCGAGTATGTCGCTGCCAAATTCGGCAACTCGGTGCAGCAATTAGCACTCGGTGAACCGTGCGACCTGGCGGAGGCGGTGGCTCCGCTCAATACTCAGTATGCGAATGCCGGCTTGAATTCGCAGTGGAGCATGGGCGAGGTGACCTTCTCCGGCGCCGCCAACGGCAAACCCGTCCGCGGGTATTGTTTCGTGGGACTGCTATTCACGCAGACGCCGGGCGCGGAGATGTATAACTGGAATGCCTATTATCTGTATACCTACCGGGCCGCCGCCGATCAGGAAGCCGTCGCCCGTGTGGCGCTTCAGCATCTCGTCACCACGCTGAAGACCGATCCCCGCTGGCAGCGGATGCAGCAGAACGTCACCGCCGCTGCCTCCCGCATCGAGTCGCAGACCCATGCGGCGATCTCCGATATGATCGCCTCGACCTCTGACAATCGGAACGCCGCGCAGGACAACGCGGCGCGCAATTGGTCGAACATGATGCTGGGGCAGACGGATGTCCGCGATCCGGAAACCGGGCAAACCTGGACAGTCGCCGCCGGACACAATTACTACTGGGCGCGCGGCGGCACGGTGGCCGGCACGGCGACTGCCGACCGGCCCGATATCGACTTCAAGCCGCTGAATGCCTGGTGACAAGGCGACAATTAGATCCGAGCAGCACCCCGCGCACAGCGTCATCAGCCGAGAGGAGCTCGGTTAGTTGTGCAATCGTTGGCTTATGCCAGTTATCGTTCGCCATACTTGATATTATATCGGATAGACCAGCAGTCCAGCGACAGGCGCAGGAGCATCATCTCCGGCAAAATGCATGGAAAACGACAACCAGCACGAGGACTCTGCCATCACGCAGCGAAGTATCATGCTAATGCATGCTGTGAAAGGAACCCGGACATGAAAACGCGAGTGCTGCTTTTTGCGCTGCTGCTCGGGCTGGCGGTTTCCGCGCTGGCCGGCGAGGTGGCGGTGAATTTCGTGAAGTCGCTGGGGGCATTGAGCCCGAACGGCGCGCCGCTGCCGACCATGGTAGGGCACCTGGCCATCGATGAAGAAGGCAACCTCTTCTGCGGCACGCCCGGCGGGGGCAGCGCCTTGCTGAAGCTGTCGCCGGACGGGGGCGTGATCTGGCAGAACCCGCAGAACTTCCCCGGCTTCCAGGGCGTGGCGATCGACAAGGATTACGTCTACACCTGCGGCATGGGATTTTACGGCTACCGGCAGGTTAAGCGCTGGAGCCGGGCCAGCGGCGCCGCGGCGGAGGGCTGGCAGCACGAGTGGAAGGACGCGACCGCGGCGGACAACGGCGTGAGGCCGTTCGTCTACCCCTGTGCGCTGGTGGCGGATGACACTTACCTTTACATCGTGGACAACGGCGGCGACGAGCTGCGCCGCATCGACAAAAAGACCGGGCAGGAGAAAGCCTTTGCCGCTCCCATCAAGGTGGTGAAGCCCATCGACATCGCGTGGGCGAAGAACGGCAACCTGCTGGTGCTGACCGCCGCCGCCGTCGCCGAGCTGACGAAGAACGGCGAGCCGGTGAACATCCCGCTGATCAAGGGCATCAAGAACGCGTCCGCCATCGCCGTGCAGCCGGGCACCGGCAATATCTTCCTGGGCGTGGGCGGCGACGAAGCGGAGCTGGTGAACCGCGTGATGGCGTGGACGCCGACCGGTGAACCGCTCGAGGACATCGAGGTGGGCTCCGGCGGGGATTTCCAGGGCAAGTGGTCGCCCCGCGCCTTCGCCTTCTCCGCCGGCAGCGGCGCCCTCGCCTTCGATCCGCAGGGCGGACTGTGGGTCAATCCCGGCTGGAGCCACCGCCTGTGGCTGCTGACCACGCTGGAGCACTTCACGCCCGGCGATTTTAAAAACGACCGCACCCTCTCCGGCCTCACGACCATGCCCGGCTACATGGATGCGATGCCGCTGGCGGTGGATGAGGCGTTGAATGTTTATGTGCACGGCCAGGTCAAGCTGAGCTGGGACAACAAGGTACTGTGGACCTCCGGCCTGGTGCCCTCCGGCGACATGAAGCAGTATCCGGTGGGACCGCCCTTCTGGACCACGACACCGGTGGTGGCCGGCGGCAAAATGGCGGTGGTCGTCGGCCCGGGCAACAGTATGTATACGCTGAATCCGGATCGCGGCAATGCGGTGGGTAAAAGCCTGGCGGCCGCCTTGCCGGGGAGTGGACCCTCCTCCGCCTGTACTGCGGGCGGCAGCATCTACCTCGTGCAGGCGAAAGACGGCGCCCTCTTCAAAACGAGCTTCGAGCTGGATAAACCGGAGCTGATCTTCACCCCGCCGGCGGAGGACAAGGTGGCAAGCGCCAATATTGTCGTCTCACCGCAGGCAGACCGCTTCTACTACCAGTTCGGCGGCAAGATCGTCTGCTACACGAAAGACGGCAAAAAGCAGTGGGAAACCCCGAGCGGTGGCTTTCTGGCCGGCGTCTCGCAAGGCCTGCTCTTTGCCACCCGCGCAAACTGGGAACCCGGCGTCATGGTGCTGGATGAGCAGACCGGCGATCAGCTCGCCATCATCGGCGATAAGCCGGTGGACGAGCGCCCGGCACTCGCCCGCCCGCAGGGGCTGGCCGTGGGCGAGAAGGACGGCCGTCATTACCTCTTCGCCGCCGGCGCCGGCCGCATTCAGGTGTACCGGTTTGAGCGGGCGGATTGGGAAGAGTAACTGAGTATCACCCGACGCTAAGCGCAAGGCCATTCTTGCTCTTGCTCTTGCTCTAAACTCTTGCTCTTGCTCGAAAACCTTCTCGCGCACATGCAAGCCTGACAGGCTAGACTCCTGCAAGGCTTGCAGAGATGTGAAATGCTTTTTCAGAGCAAGAGCAAGATGATAGAGCAAGAGCAAGAGAATCGGCATTCGATATTGGGAATGAGTTATGAAAAATATCCGTATCTCGCTGACATTCATCCTGCTGCTGGCCGCTTCCTACGCCTTCGCCGCCGGCGAGCGTTACATCCGCTATCGCCTGTTGGAGCCGGCTACCTCGTCTATCGCCGCTGTGCGGGTGATTAACCACATCTACGGCTCGAGCGTGGGCTTCAGTTGGACGGGTGCGCCGTTGCCGGGCACCATCTCGCTCTCCGGGTTCTACGTGCCGGCGGGGAAGTGGTCGGACTGGTACCTGCTGCCCGACGCCGGCGCCTTCTGGGGCACTGTCTACCTGGACTTCACCGGCGCCCAGCCGATCACGAAGATGAAGGCGGAGGTGCAGGTGGCGACCGCGCAGGATGAGAAGCGGGTGGCGCGCACGGTGACCGCCGCCAGCGAGACGGGGGCCAGTGTGGGCCTGGTGGTGCCGCAGGACGTGCTGGACAAGCCCAACTGGATCGAATCGGTGGAGGCAGGCCTGCAGCGGCGCGAGCGGGTGGCGCAGGAAGTGACGGTGCCGGTCGACAAGCGGCCGCGACAGCTCCTCTTCACCCCCAGCGGCGTGATGGGCGACCCCACCATCCTGAACGGGCAGGAGCGCGAGGTGAACCTGACGCGGCTGCTGGGCATGAACACCTGGAGCGCGACCGAAGGCAAGGTGCCGGAGGGCGCGCGCTATTACGCCCTCGCCAACGAGCCGCTGTCCACCGCCGAGATCGACGGGCTGGCGAAAACGCAGGCGGCGATCAAGGCGACGGGCACTACCGCGCAGCCCGCCTTCGCCATGCTCACCGACGAGCCCGGCTGGGGCGGCGGGTTCGGGCAGATCTGGAAAGAGACCGGCGAGCAGGGCTTCCGCGACTTCCTGCGCGCACGCAAGGTGGACCCGGCGGTCTTCGGCAAGAAGAGCCTGGACGAAGTGAACCACATCCCGCGTGAGACGCTGGGCTACGCCGGCGTGGCGGCCAATGCGCCGATCGAGCAGCGCCGGCTGTGGTACTGGTCGTGCGAATACACGCAGTATGCGAACGCGAGCTGCTTTGCCCGCGTGACGAAATACGCGCACGAGAAGCTGCCAGGCATTCCGACCACCGCCAACTTCCCGGTGCATCACATTACGCTGGGCGCCGGCATGTGCTCTGATAGCGGGCTGGACTACTTCGAGTTCGGCCGCCAGCACGCCCTCGATCTGTATTGGCAGGAAGACTGGATGTCCGCCGGCCTGACCAGTTGGGGCAACGGCCTGTGGCAGAAGGTGGCCTATCTGGCCTCGCTGGAGCGCGCCGCCGCCCGCTACGATGGCGGGCCGATCGGTTTTTACCCCATCTCCATCGGCTTCGACCCTGATGCGAAGGGCACAGATCACACCGCCTCCGCCCGCGTGAACATGCTGCTGGGCCGCGGGGTGAAGGAATTCTCCTTCTTCAACTACGGGCCGACCAGCCGCGGCACGGTGGACTTTTGGGCTGATAATGCGGCCATCATGCGCGGCATCGCCGACGCGGCCGGCCTGTGCGGCGGCGCCGGCATCGAGCCGCTGCTCTACGCCGGCAAGCCGGTGCCCGGGCAGACCGCCCTTATCCAGAGCCCCACCGCGGAGGCGTGGCAGCACGCCAACAACCGCCTGGCGGACGGGCGCGAGAAAGAAAACCTCTACTGCATGCTCACCCAGCGGCAGATCCCGGTGGAGATCATCGACAGCGAGGATTTGAGCCGCTTCATCGGCCAGTTCAAGGCCGCGTATTACGTGGACCTGAACATCGAGCGCAAATCGGCGGACGACCTGGCGGCGTGGGTGAAGGCGGGCGGCGTGCTGGTGCTGTGGCCGGACGCCTGCACCCGCGACGAATATAACGAGCCTTTCGCCCCCTTCCCGGCGGAGCCCGGCCAGCAGGCGCTGGGCAAAGGCTTCGTGGTGCGCTTCCCGGACCGGGTGGCCGGCCTCTGGTGGGAAAAGACAGCAGAGATGAGCCGCGCCGCCGGCTTCTTCTGGCCCGCCCGTTTCGATGTTGAGCAGCGGCAGCGCGCCTGCGCCCCGGCGCTGGAGCTGGCGAAGGTGGCGCGGCCGGTGACGGTCAGTGAAGAAGGCATCGTGGCAGACGCGCTGGTCTCTGCGGACGGCGTGGCCGTGCCGCTTACCAATCCGCTGGCCGTGCAGGACGGCGGCGCCACCTTCAAACAGATCACTGTCACCCTGGCCGACGGCACCGGCCTCACCCGCGCCGTCTCCGCCCGCCACGGGAAACTGGCGCTGACGCGCACGGGCAAAGCGGTGTCGGTGACACTGCCGCTGGATTGCACGGATATTGTATGTTTCTGGAAGAAGTGATTACTGGGCTCGCAGGCCTGCGGCGGTACTCCGCCGCATATCCGTGCCTGCCCCGAGAGGTCAACCTACGTAGGGGCGAGTGGCACTCGCCCCGTAAGAGTACCGGGTGCGAAATACGACTAATAACGAATACGGCTCCCAATGACGGGGCGAGTGCCACTCGCCCCTACCGAGAGGCTATCAGGGCAGGCGCGGATATGCGGTGGAATACCGCCGCAGGCCTGCGATCTCAGGAGAAACCCATGACGCATCGCGAACGCTTTGTCAGAACCCTGTTGGGGCAGGATGTGGATCGGGCGCCGTTCATCAAGCTGTTCGGCGGCACGAATGCTGTGTTGCCGCACTGGGAGGCGGAATACCCGGGAATCGGCGGGTGCATCGACCAGGTGCTGCAGTTTGAAGGGCCGTACCGTGGGTGGCTGCCGGCGCCGGTCAGCGTGGACAAGCTGCACATGGGCGAGCCGGAGGTGACGCGGCGAGAGGACGGCTACCTGCTGTATAGCTGGCGCGACGGCACGCAGCGCATCGTGTTGACGGAGACCGACTTCCACGGGCAATACGTGGCGTGGCCGGTGAAGACGCGCGATGACTGGGAGCGACTGAAGGCGAACCACCTGGATGCGGACGATCCCGAGCGCTACCCGGCGGATTGGGAGGCGCAGGCGGCCGGCTTTCGCGAACGCGATTACCCGCTGGCCCTGTTCCACGGCGGCGTCTACGGCTTCGCGCGCAACCTGATGGGCGACGAACACCTGGCGCTGGCCTTTTATGATGACCCGGAACTGGTGCACGCCATCATGGACGATTACACCGACTTCGTGTTGCGCGTGTGGGCGAGGGCGGTGCGCGAAGTGCCCTTCGACCTGGTGGAGTTCTGGGAGGACATGGCCAGTAAGAACGGCTCGCTCATCTCCCCCGCCACCTTCCGCGAATTCATGGCGCCGAATTACCGCAAGGTGGCCGCCTTTGCCGCCGAGCACGGCATCCCCCTGCTGCTGGCGGACTCCGACGGCAACACCGAGGAGCTGGCCGGGCTGATGGTGGAAAGCGGCGTGAACGCGCTGTACCCCTTCGAGGTAGGCGCGGGGAACGACACCGTTGCCGTCCTCGATCGTTACCCCGACCTGGCCGCGCTGGGCGGGCTGGAGAAGGACGCGATGGCTCACGGGAAAGAGACCATCGACCGCGAGATGGAGAAGGCCCGCCGGCTGATCGAGCACGGCCGCTGCATCCCCGGCCCCGACCATTTCGCGCTGAACAACGTCTCCTTCGCCAACTACCGCTACTTCATGGAGAGCCTGCGTGAAGTGGCGATGAGCACCGTGCCCGGGGTAGTGTCGCCGGTATCAAGTTAAAACTAGTTTTCTCTTGCTCTTGCTCTGAATCCGACTTTGAGCCTGGTTTATTGGGCTTAGAGCTAGAGCAAGGTGAAAGAGCAAGAGCAAGAGAAGGAGTGCATCCCATGCCTGACATCACCATTACCGACGAGGACCGCAAGAAAGCGCAGATGTGTGTCAACTGCACGGTCTGCCGCCGTGCGCGGAAGGACCAGCGCGGGTTCTTCTACTGGTTCGTGAAGAAACTGGAAGGCAGTGTCTGCCCGGCATGCAAGGCGTATGAGAAGGTCTACGGGCGCAAGGCGCATGAGCCGGAGGTTTGATAATCGGTGAGCTTGCCTGGGTGCGGGCCCTCTCCCCCCAACCACTTCTCCCAATGCTGGGCGAGGGGGAGCAGGCTTGCTGTTTAAGGAAAACGTTATCTTTTCACCTCCGGCACTCCCCCTCGCCCCGCATTGGGAGAGGGGGTCGGGGGGAGAGGGCCCACACCCAGGCTGGCTGATCGCATATCAGATCCATCCGATCCGCCGGAAATACCATATCTCCAGCATGGTCAGCACCAGCAGCACGCCCAGGATGACCCACCCGCCGTATGGCCAGGGGGAATGGATGAAAGCGCCGTTCTCGTTCATGCCGAAAAAGCCGGTGATGAGCGTGCCGGTGGCGAGGATGGTGGCCGCCACCGTGAGCCGTTGGATGTTGACATTGAGCACGTTGGAGAGTGACGATTGATAGGCGTCGATGGAGCCGGAGAGCATGTCTCGATAGGTATCCACGAAGTCCGTCAACCGCAGCACGTGGTCGTAAATATCGCTGAAGTACATCCGCGCATTATTGTTCGGGAACAGTTGCTCGGATTCTTCACCTCGAATCAACTCATTCAAGGCATCGCGCAGCGGGGCGATGTGCTTGCGGATCAGCAGCAGGTTGCGGCGCAGGCGGAAGATCTTGCGCATAGACTCGCGGTCCGGCTTCTCGATAATCGCGGCATCCAGCTCATCGATTAAATCGCCGATGTCGTCGATCGCCGGAAAGTAGTGATCCACCACGGAATCGGTAATAAGGTATGTCAGGAACGATGTCGTTCCTTGGGGCAGGCGGGCTTCTTTCAGGCGATTGCGCACCTCATCCAGGCCAGGCAGTTCGACGCCATGTATTGACACCAGATAATCTCGGTCGATGAAGAGATCGGTCTCGTGGATATCGACCTTCAGTCTGTCCGTATCGTATTCGATAGCGTGCAGGATGAAGAAGTAATAATTATCATACCGGTCGATCTTGGCACGTTCCTGGTGCCGTTTCACATCTTCCATCGCCAGCGGGTGGAAATGGAAGGTGTCGCGCAGCCAATCAAGCTCTTCGTCGCCTGGTTGCTGTAGATCGACCCAGAGGATGGTGCCTTCCTGCCGCAGATTCGCCGGCACCTGCTCCCGGCCGATACGCTCCACCTTACCGGTTTGGGTCTCGTAGCAGTCAACAGTGATCATCGCTTTCGTCCAGCCGCCTGCCGGAATACGCGCAGATATTCGGCGCCGACCAGCGGCCAGAGCAGCGCCTGCCCGTATTCCCAATTCCGCCGCTCCATGCGCGCCATCAACGCCGGATCGTCAAAGAGGTGCAGGGCGGCGGCGGCCAGCGCCTGCGGGTCGCGAGCCGGCACCACCAGTCCGCGGCCGTCCTGCAGCAGGTACCGAGCGTGCAGATACGGCGTCGCCACGATGGGACAACCCATCCCCATCGCGTAAGCCAGCGTCCCGCTGGTCACCTGCTCGAGATTGATATACGGGGTCACATAGGTGTCGGTGGCCAGCAGGTAGGAGACCACCTCCTCCTTGGTCAGGTAGCGGTTGACAAAGCGGACGTGCTCCTCAACGCCCACCTCGCGGGCGGTGGAGGTCAGGCAGTCCCGGTAACGCTCGCCTTCCTTCTGCCGCAACACCGGATGCGTCTGGCCCAGGATCAGGTACACGGCGTCCGGGTATTGCCGCACGATCTCCGGCATCGCCTGCACCATATACTCGATGCCCTTGGTGGGATTGATCAAGCCGAAGGTGGTGATCACGCGCCGGCCGTCCAGCCCGAGCTCACGCTTGATCTCGTCGCCGCGTTCACGATGGGGTACAGGCGCGCCGTGGTGAATGACGTGCACTTTGCCGGGATCGGCGTCGTAAATCTCGCGCAGGATATCGACCGCCAGTCCATTCATCACCACGATGGCGTTCGCGCGCTGCGCGATCAACTGCTGGTTCCGCCGCATGGCGGGCGACGGGTCGCGCACCACGGTGTGGAAGGTGACCACCACCGGGATACGCACTGCCTCCAGAAAGTGGAGCAGGTGGTCCGCGTCCATCCCGCCGTAGATGCCGAATTCGTGCTGCAGCGACAGCACGTTGAACCGGCCGTGATTGACGGTTTCGGCAGCCTGCAGGTAGCTGTCAACCTGGTCCTCCAGCACGGTGCGAATTATGCGGTCTCCGTACGTATACGACTCGCCGGCGCGCTCCATGGCCAGCACGTTACAGACCGCGCCATGCGGCTCGACGGCGTGAACCACATCTTCGGCATAGGTGGCGATCCCGCATTCCCGCGGGACATAGGTGCTCATGACGAGCACGCGCAGGGGGGATCGGGACTTCCGTATCAGCATCGACACACCCTCCTCGCCGGCAGTTGTTGTGGTCTCAATTTCCCCGGAAAGCAGGACGACAGCCCACATGACTCGTGCTGATTGCAAACACCAGTGTTGTCTGGTGCATGCGTAAACGAGGGGTAATGCCAAAAACGCCGGAACCCGGTCGCAATCGACCGGGTTCCGGCACGGCAGGATCACTCTCTCGTGATTACTGCGCCTTTGGTGAATACAGGAACAAGCGCGACACGAGGCCGGCGGCCATCGCCGACGGCACGTAGTTGGTGTGCAGGCGGATGGCGATGACGTTCTTTTGACCGGGGATCAACGCGCTGGTCACGTCCATGTCGATGGCGTTGGGGCGGATGTAGGGGTCGATATACTTGCGGGCGCCGACATACTGGCCGTTGACCCACACCCAGCCTTCGGCCTCCGCCGCCGCGCAGTAGAGTTTGACCGTTTTGCCCTTCGCGGAGGCGGGCACATCGACGGTCAGCCGGTACCACATCGCGCCCAGGTAGGCGTAGCCTTTCTCATCCAGATACGGTCCCTGTCCGAGGAAGGGGCGGGTGGTGAGGATGGTGGACCACTTGCTGTCGTCGAATTCGGGCTTGTACCACCAGTCGGAGCGGCCGTCGTCGCGCGGGTCAATGCTGAACTTCGCCTTCTCCGGCAGCACGGCAATCATCTCGCCGGTGTTGCCGGTGGTCATGTCGGCCAGCTTCTGGTAATACTGCAGGCGCCGCACCACGCCCCAGTAGTAGAAGCCGTACGCCTCATTCGGCTTGGTCTTGTCGTTCGGGTTGGGATCCCAGTAGAAGCGGCTCAGCGCGGTGGCCGGCTTGCGGATGTCGATCATGCGCTGGGCCTGCTTCGCCGCCTCGACGAAGTCGGCATCGTGCTCGGCGCGCGTCATCGCCATGTAGGCCAGCAGGTGGTCGTAGGTCACGCGGTCGGCCAGCACATGCTGCTGCGCCAGCTCGTTGCCCTTCGCTGCCGCCTCCGCCTTCTCAAGGTGGGATTTCAATTTGGCGATCAGCTCGGGTGTGTAAACGTTCCACAGCACATGGTCTTCAGTGCCGGACCAGATGCTTTGCTCGATGGCATTCTCCATCTCTTCCCAGTAGGCCTTCGCCGGTTGCGCGGCGGGGCCGTACCAATCGGCGAAGAATTCGTCCATCAACTTCCAGCCGTCCAGGTTGGCATCCCACATCTGGCGGGCGCGTAAATAGGTGGGGAAGATGCCGGACTCGCCGCGCACCGTGCGTCCTTCGTCGGCAAAGCCGATGACGCCGATCTTCTTGAGCAGCGGCATGTCGTGCATGTGCCGGTGCGCCAGCGGTATGGGCGGCGCGCCGCAGCCGACCAGGTTGTAATACAGGTAGTTGTACATGTAAACGTTTTGATACTGGCTCGTCCAGTCCTGCAGCATGTGGTATTGCCGCTGGGTCATCCAGCTTTTCGGGTTGTCAAAGGCGTGGTAGGTGTCCGACCAGATGGCGGCAAACATGATCCAGATCTTCGGATCGGGGGTGATGCCGACGGCCGGCGTATTGCGGTTCGCGTAACCGTTGGTGGTGATGATATGGTCGGGAAACTCCTTGTACACCTCCGCCGCTACCTTCTGCACCCAGGTCATCCACTCCTCGGTGATGCTCATGCCGCCGGGATCGTTGAATTTGCCCACCTGGTCGGAGAAGCCCAGGTTGGCCTTCACACTATCCGGGCTGTAGTCGCGCGGGAAGCCGTCATCGGCGCCGATGCCCCAGGACAGCAGCTTCGGGTCCTTGCGGAAGGCCTCCTTGATCTTCTCGGCGGCGTATTGCACCGACTCCTCGCTGGTCAGATTGGGCATGTGCGGGTAGACATTGCCCTTGGCGTCCTTCGCGAAGATGCTGGCGTAGGCGGGGTTGTCCTTCTCCTTCTCCGGCGGCAGCACTTTCCGGATAGAGCTGTCACCCGGGGTGTTGATGAAGCGGCTGAGCGGGTTCATGCCGTTGCGGATCATCCAGCGGTCTTCCACCGGCGCCAGGTCCGGGGCGATCGGCCCCCACCAGTTGCGCATTTTGAAGTCGGGCCGGCTCACTTCGTTCAGGTTGCCGACGGTGACGGTGGCCTTTTTCGGGATCACTTCACCGAAGTCGCCGGGCATGTACCAGCGCACGCCCAGTTTATACAGGAAGGCGTCGACGGCATATTCCGTGCCGTGATACGGCGCTTCATCGTTGCCCGCCAGCACCAGGGTGGCGCCGTCGGTGAGGATGGCATATCCTTCCTCATCGCGGGTGGGGGTCAGGCCGGCGGGGATCTTCGCGTCGTATTTCGCGGTCAGCTTGCTGCGCCCCACCAGGATCAGCGTGCCGGCCGGCGCCTGCTCGTCGCCGGTGATGGGTAATTGAGCGCCGGTGATCTTCTCCAGATACGCCTGCAGGTCCCGGGCGGCGGCCGCCACTTTCACCGGGCGCGGCTGTTCTGATGTCAGCGTTTTATCGCTCGGAGCCACGCCCATGACATCCTGCGCCACCACGATGGTGGCGCGCGGCCGGCCATTGTCGATCAGCGTGATGTCGGCCAGTACCGCGGAGGTGAGCAAGGCGGCAAACAACAGCAGGCTTGCCAGACGAATAATCATGGGATGATGCTCCTGTAGGGTCAGTGATCGAAGGACATTACTTACCGATGAGAATTCGTCCGATCTCCAGGAAATCCTGCCGCTGCATGCCGTTTCTGATCTTCCTCGATGAGCAATGCGTATTGATAGTTTTCCGTACAGACACATCGCGCATGCGCACACACGACCCCTCTCACACCTGATACAGTCACGAGATGCGGGAAGCCTAGCCGTGAGCGCGGCACATCGTGCCGCTCGATCAAGGAGCACAGGATGACGACACTGGCATTGCTGGGCGGAGCGAAATGTGTCACGGCCAGGGCGGCATCGCCCGGGTGGCCGCGGTACAGCCCGCGCGTTGTCGCCAAGGTGGCAGCCATGTTGTATACCGGGCGGGGATTAGGGCACAGCCGCCTGGTGGAGCAGGTCGAAGCGCAGTTTGCCGATAACCACGGCGTTCGCTACGCGCTGGCCGTCGGCTCCGGCACCGGAGCGCTGCATTGCGCGCTGGCCGGCTGCGGCATCGAGCCGGGGGATGAAGTCATCACCACCCCGTTCTCCTACGGCGCGACGACCGCCTGCATCCTGCACCAGGGCGGCGTACCCGCCTTTGCCGACGTGCTGCCGGAGACCGGCTTGCTCGATCCGGCCAGTGTCGCCGAGCACGTCACCGGCCGGACACGGGCAATCGTCGTCGTACATCTTTTCGGGCAACCGGCCGACATGCACGGACTGCAGGCGGTGGCCGCGAAGCACGGGCTGAAGCTGGTCGAGGATGTGGCGCAGGCCCATGGTGCCCGGTATCACGGCAAACTGACGGGCACCCTGTCGGACGCGGCCGGTTTTTCCTGCATGAATACCAAGCTGCTGGCGGCGACGGAGATGGGCTTGCTGCTGACGGACGACCGCGAGGCGTATGACCGTGCGTTGCTCCTCTCGCAGCACACCGGCCGCATGCTGCAGCCGGTGACGGAGCGCGGCGGCGGCGTGCGCGAGGAGTATGCCCCGTATATCGACAGCCTGGTCTACAATTATCGACCCACCGGCATCGACTGCGCGCTGGTGATGGATCAACTGCCGCACCTGACCGGCTGGAATCGCGCACGCGCCGCGAACCGCGACCTGCTGGTCAGGCTGGTCGACGATCTCGACTTCATCCGCTTTCCCCGCTATCCGGCCGGCGTGGAGCCGGTCTACTACATGGCCACCCTCGACTACGACGAAGAGCAGGCACAGGGCGTCACCCGTGATACCTTTCTCAACGCACTGACTGCCGAAGGCGTCGGCGCCGTGGCCTATGTCCGGCAGCCTATCCCCTTGCTGCCGCGCATGCAGGCGGAGGCGCGGAATGTCCCGGCCGCGCCCTGGCTGAAAACGCTGCGCGACGCCGGCGCGCACTACGCTGAGGACGATATCCCGGTGTGCCTGGAGTTGGCGCGCAAGCGCGCGCTGCAGATCTCCTTTTATCGCTTCACTGCGCCGGAGCCGAAGCTCATGCGGCAATACGCCGATGCCTTTCATAAAGTCGCGGAACACCTGCCCGCTCTGCGCGAATGGCAGCGCGGGCAAGAGAAGGTCGCAACGTAAGACCACCGAGCACATTATCGATTAAGCCGACCGGTTTTTTCCGTTCGGCCATGGTAAAAAATTCGTGCGGATATGGAAGATATTCACGACGATTGTGTGACCGCATCGCGTCACCATCAATCTTTTCCCACAACCATCCGATACATGAAATAGCAGATGGCATCCCCTCTGATCCGGCGGATCCTCGTCTGTAGACTTGCAGGGCTTTCTTTTTGCGCCTCGCGCAGCCGATGACATGCGCCGGGGCAAGGGGCGTTGCGGCATGACGTTGCGGACGAAAACCATAACAGCCACTATATTGACGCTGCTGGGGCTCATCCTGCTGATAGCCCTCAGCACGCAGGTGCTCATTCAACGGCGTTTCGAGCAGATCGAGCTGCAAGACGGCCGGGTCGATATGACGCGCGTGCTGGATACCATCAAGGCGGAGATCACCACGCTTGACGATTGCGTCTCCGATTATGCTTCCTGGGACCATACCTATGATTTTATTGCGGGGAAGCGTTCCTCCTTTCTGAATCGGGATCTCTCCGACAACACCATCCGGAACCTTCGTCTCAGCGTGATCGGCTTTTACCGGAAGGACGGCACGCCTGTCGTTGAACGCTACTATCAGCCGGGAACCGGCCGTCCCCTTCCCATACCAGACTCTTTCCGGGCCTACCTGAAGGCCAATCCCCGGCTGATCAGGCATGCTACCACGCGCAGCCGGGTGACCGGCATCATCATGCTGCCGGAGGCGCCGATGCTGGTCGCATCGCAGCCGGTGCGACGCAGCGATGGCTCGGGCGATTCGGACGGCTGCTTGTTAATGGGCCGCTTCCTGGATCGCAATGAGGTGAAGGCGATCAGCAAGAGCGTCCACTTCAAGCTGGATCTGCAACCGTATCGCACCGGCGGGTTGCCCCGCGACTTTCTGGATGCGCGGTTCCGGTTGCTCCGCCAGCGCGGCATTATATCGATCCCCCTCTCGGAGGATGAAATCGCGAGCTACGCGTTTCTGCGGGATATCGAGCACAAGCCGATTATGATCATACGCATGATCGAGGACCGCCCGTATTACCTGCAGGGGCAGCTCATTACCGGTTATATTCGCATCTTCGTGGTGGTAATTGCCGTGGTCTTCGGACTGATCCTGGTCATCAGCATGGAGATCCTGGTGTTGCGCCGCGTGTTGAAGCTCAACCGGTCGATGGAGCGGATCGGACAAGCCGGCGACCTGTCGGCGCGGGTGCCCGCCCTGCAGATCGGTAAGAGTGATGAGATCGCCAATCTCTCGCTGTCCGTGAACAAGATGCTGGAGGCGCTGGATATCGCGCAACGCGAAGCCTCCGCGCGCATCCTGGCCTCCGGGCGGCAGTTCCGCGCCGTCTTTGACACAGCGCCGGAAGGCATCGCTATTTTCGAGACGAAGAGCCTGGGAATCTGCGCGGTCAACGGCGCGCTGGCCGCCGCCGTCGGCTACGATCCGGATATCCTGTTGGAATGCACCTTCGATCAACTGCTCGAACCGTTCGATATCTCGCAAAAGAAGCTGCTGACCGAAACGGTCGCCCGCATGGAGCCGTTCTCGCTCGAGTTGATGCTGCTCACCAAAAAGTCGCAGGTGCTGATCGTGGAGGTGACCGGCACGCCCTTTGAATACGATCACGAGCCGGCGGTGCTGGTCTTCCTGCGCGATGTGACGGTCCGTACGCGCATGGAGCGCCGGATTTCGCGGCTGAATCAGTGCTTCGTCAACCTGGGCATCGACCCGCTGGAGAATATCAACCAGTTGACCGCGCTGTGCGGCGAGTTGCTGGGCGCCAGTCACGGCTGGTACAACCGGCTGGACGGCGAGTATCTGAAGATCGTCGGCCGCTGGCAGATGCCGGAGTGCGACAAGACGATCTGCAAGAACGAGAAGCATGTCTGCTACCGGGTGCTGAATTCCATCAATAATCGCACCGTGGTGCTGCCGGACCTGGACGATGCCCGTTACCGCGAAAAACAGCACGGCTCGTGCCTGGCGGCGACCAACGCCAAGTCGTATATCGGGCGTCCGGTGGTCTTTGATGGGAAGAGCATCGGCGTGCTCTCCGTCGCCTTCGAGAAGCCGTACCATCCCGATGACAACGACCTCAAGCTGCTGGACATTATCTCGGTGGCTATCAGCGTGGAAGAGTCGCGCTACATGGCCAACCTGTCGCTGGTGCACGAGAAGGAGCTGACCGAGGAAGCCTACGAGCAACTGGCTTCCACCAACCAGCAGCTGGAGGCGGCGGTGAATACCGCCAACCGCATGGCCGCGGAGGCGAAGGCGGCGAGCAAGGCGAAAAGCAACTTCCTGGCCAACATGAGCCACGAAATCCGCACGCCGCTCAACGGCGTCATCGGCATGAGCGAGCTGCTGATCAATACCCCGCTGACCGACCATCAGAAGCTGTATACCCGCACGATTACCTATTCGGCGGAGCTGCTGCTGACGCTGATCAACGATATCCTCGATTTTTCCAAGATCGAGGCGGGGAAGATGGAGATCGAGACCGCGCCTTTCCACCTGCACGATATGATCGAGGGCCTGGTCGAGACTTTCTCACAGCGCGCGTCGGTGAAGGGGATCGAGTTGATCTGTGGCATCGACCCGGCAGTGCCGGTGAACGTAGCGGGCGACCAGGTGCGGTTGCGGCAGGTGCTCAGCAATCTCCTCGCCAACGCGGTGAAGTTCACCGAAAAGGGCATAGTCTGCCTCAAGTGCTCGGTCAAGGAGCGAGATGACCGGTCGCTTACGCTGTATTTCGAGGTGAAGGATACCGGCATTGGCTTTACCGACGAGCAGCGGCGGCGCCTGTTCCGCTCCTTCTCGCAGGTGGACCCGTCCACCACGCGCAAATACGGCGGCACCGGGCTGGGGCTGGCTATCTGCAAGCGGCTGGTCGAGCTGATGGGCGGGGAGATCGACGGCAGCAGCGCGCCCGGCGAGGGCAGTACCTTCTGGTTCACCACCTGCCTGCAGGTAGAGGCTGTCAGCAAGAAGACCGTGGCACGTTACGACCGGCTCGCAGGGCTGCGTGTGCTGGTGGTGGACGATAATGCCATCAACCAGGAGATCCTGACCGATGTGCTGAGTAATTGGGGCATGTCGGTCGAGATTGCCGGCGATGGTGAAGACGCGCTGGAATATCTCGACCAGGCCGTGCGGTCGAAGAACCCGTTCACGCTGGCGTTGATCGATTTCCAGATGCCCGGGCTGGATGGCATCGAGCTGGCAAGAGCGATCAAAACCCGGCCGGCGATTGCCGGCACGCAGTTGATCCTGCTGACCTCCATCGTGCGGCTGAAGAGCGATGAGGAGATTGCCGCCGCCGGCTTCCAGACCTATCTGATGAAGCCTATCCGGCAATCGGCGCTCTTCGACGCCATCATCGGCACTGTTACCGGGACGGACGTCGTGGGCCGCCCGCGGAAAAAGAAGGAGAGCCATCCAGCCAAGCCGATGACCCTGCCCGTCTTCCGGCAAGATCTGCGCCTGTTGCTCGCCGAGGACAACGAGATCAACCGCATGGTATTCCAGGAGATGCTCTCCACGTTCGGGCTGCAGTGCGATACCGTGGAAAATGGCGCGGATGCCCTGCAGGCGGCCACCACGGGACATTACGATATCGTCTTCGTCGACTGCCAGATGCCGGTGATGGACGGCTACACCGCCACCCGCGAACTGCGGAAATATGAAGCGGAACAAGGCGTCGCCCCCCCGACGGTGGTGATCGCCCTCACCGCCAACGCCATGACCAGTGACCGCGAGCAGTGCCTGGCCGCAGGCATGAACGATTACATGAGTAAACCGCTGCAGAGCGACGTGCTGCTGGCCATGCTCAAGCGATGGGGGATGGACGGCGCCGGAGAGGCGCCAGTCGTAGAAGTGAACGGTGAAGATGCCGCTCCTGCCATGGAGGCAAAGAACGAGGCTCCGGCTATGCTTGGCTCGGAAATGACCACCTTGCAGGAAGAGCTTCCGGTCAATATGCAGGCCTTGCTGCAGCGCTGTGCGGGAAAAGAATCTTTCGCCCTGCATATGCTGGCACAGTTCATCGAGCGCACGGATGGTGAAGTCGACGAGATCAAAGCGGCGATCGAGCGGCAGGACAGCGCCGCGGTGAAAGAGTTGGCACACCGCATCAAAGGCGCGGCGGCGACGCTGGCCGCCGAGCAGTTGCGCCAGTGCGCCGCGCAGATCGAAGAATACGGCAAGCTGGCGGACCTGGAGCATGCCAGCACCTGTCTGGGTGAATTTTACACTCAGTTGGGGAAACTTCACACATACCTCGATAATTATCACAACGATATGCTGCGGGATAGCGCCGCAGGTCTCCGGTCATAAAGGGAGCAGAGATCAATGAAAATCCTGGTGGTAGACGACGACGAAATCACGCGCGAGATGCTGGCGATGACTCTGCAGGCCGAGGGATATGACGTCGTCACGGCGGACAACGGGAAGAACGCGCTGGAGATCATGGGACGGGATCGCATCCGCATGGTCATCTCCGATTGGACGATGCCGGAGATGGACGGGATTGAACTGTGCCGGCGGCTGCGCGCTGAGTCATCGGACGGCTACATCTATTTCGTGCTGCTCACCGCGCACTCCGGCTCTGCCGAGACGGTCGCCGGCTTTGAGGCTGGCGCCGACGACTACATCGTCAAGCCATTCAACAGCACCGAGCTGCTGATGCGCGTGAAGGTCGGCGAACGGATCCAGGCGCTGGAGACGCGGCACGTCACCATCTTCGCACTGGCCAAGCTCGCCGAATCGCGCGACCCGGAAACCGGCCAGCACCTGGAGCGCATCCGCGAATACTGCCGCGTGCTGGCGCAGCAACTGATGGCGAACGAAAAATATCGCGCCGTCGTGAATCGCGAATTCGTCGAGATGATCTACCTCACCAGCCCGCTGCACGACATCGGCAAGGTGGGCATCCCCGACACCGTGCTGCTGAAACCCGGGCGACTCTCCGACCGGGAGTTCGAGATCATGAAAGAGCATACCGCTATCGGCGGAAATACGCTGGGCGCGGCGCTGCAGCAGTATCCGCACATCGAATACCTGCATATGGCCCGCGACATTACCCTCGGGCATCATGAACGGTATGACGGGCAGGGCTACCCGAGGAAACTGGTCGGCGAGGAGATCCCGCTGTGCGCCCGCATCGTCGCGCTGGCGGACGTCTACGATGCGTTGACCTCGAAGCGCGTCTACAAGCACGCCTTCTCGCACGAAATCGCCAAGGGCATCATCACGCAGGAAAACGGCACGCATTTCGATCCCGACATCGTGAAAGCGTTTATGCAGAAGGAAGATACATTCATCGGCATCAAGGATACCTTCACGAAGATCGGGGAGCCGGAGGAGTAGCTCTTCGGAAACTATGCCGCAGTGCATACGGAATCGCGATCGCATGGTGTCATTCAAAGTATGTTACAATGCGTTACCGTGTTGCCGATTCTCACAACCCCGGAAATGCAAACGCCGTCGAGATCACCCTTCCGTATGGCCGCGCCGTATGTCCCGTACCTGGCGGTGATCGTCGGCATGTACCTGCTGCACAGCGCATGGACGGCCGTGTTCCTCTACCATCTCGGCATGGCGGGTATACTCCTCTTCGAACGCCAATGGGGCGAGGCGCGGAAGCTCGGGGCAGGCCTGCAGCCGCTGCACCTGACTGCTACCGGCCTGTTCGGGTTGAGTGGGGGCGTGGCGTTGTACCTGCTCTGGCCGCTGCTGGGGATGCCCGCCGGGTTTGCCGACTCGCTGGCGCACCTCGGCATCACGAAGGCGGTTTGGCCGCTTTTCCTCGCGTACTTCTGCGTGGTGAACCCCTGGCTGGAGGAAGTCTACTGGCGCGGCTACCTGCATGATGACACCGTCCGGCCTATCCCGAATGACGCGATCTTCGCGGGCTATCATGTACTGGTAATGGCGAGCTTCGTCTGGTGGCCGTGGCTGATCGTGGTACTGCTCGGTCTCACCGGCGCGGGTTGGCTGTGGCGCCAGCAGGCGCGCCTCACCAAAGGCCTGATCGTGCCGATGGTATCGCACCTGATCGCGGATGCGAGCATTCTGCTGACGGTGTATTTATTTGCGACGAAGGGATAGCTTAGGGACTGTCCCGAGCCCACGTAACCAGAACCGTTCGCCTTCCCCGTCACCTGCTCGTATAACCACGGGACTGTCCCCCCGCGTGGCTAGGTCTACCTCTCGCACGAGGGGGGACAGTCCCGTGGTCCTATTTCCGGGCTTTCGCTTCGAATACCTGGCTTCAGTCCTGCGGGGACGAGACAGTTACTGCGGGTATTACCACTCAAATCCCACCGCGCTCAGGAACGCCCGCGCCAGGATCATGTGGCCGATGTGGTTGGGGTGCACGCGGTCCCAGGCGAGGGCGGCGGAAGGGCAGGAGGCCAGCACGCGGTTGAAGGCGGCTTGCGTGTCCACGAAATAGGCGCCGTGCTTTTCCGCGATGCGCTTCACCGCGGCGCCGTATAAATCCGTCTTCGCGCGCATCAGGTCCGCCGGATTGGGCTCGATGAATACCGGCGTCATCAGCACCAGGCCTTTCACGTGCGGCGCCGTCAATCCCACCAACTCGTCCAGTGTCTGCTCGTATTCCTCGAGGTAAACGTGAATCTCCGGCTGTCGGGGCGAGTCGAACTGGCGCCAGATGTCATTGATGCCGATCATCACCGACACCCAGTCGGGTTTCAGGCCGAGCACATCGGTGCCCCAACGCGCCTTCAGGTCGCGCACGGTGTGGCCGCTGGTGCCCATGTTCACCACGCGGACATGCAGGTCCGGATACGCGGAGCTCAATAGCGCGTCCACATTGGTCGCGTAGCCGCTGCCAAGGGCGCCGAACAATCCCTCGCCCACCGGCTGCGCCCGCCCACAGTCCGTCACCGAATCGCCGATCATCACCAGCTTGTCGCCGGGTGCCAATTTCAATGCCATAATGTGCCTCCGAATAAATGCGTGAAGTCAGACAGTCAGACCAGTCGGACATGTCGGACATGTCCGACTGGTCTGACTGTCTGACTAAATATTTCGCAGCCTTCCTCTCTTTTCCCTTCAGACTGCTTCTTGCGACAGGGAAAGGGTGACGCGTGTGCCGTCCGGTGTGCCGTCCATGAGCCACGCGCCGCCAAGGACGGCGAGCATAGCGCTGTGCAAGGCAACGCCCTGGCCGGCGCCGGCGGGGGAGGCGGACGCATATTGCAGACCGACTCCGTTGTCCTGGATCACGGCGGTGATGCTATCCGTTGCGGTGAAGGTCAGGCGCAGTCGCAAGGCGCGACTGGGGTCGCTGCCGCGGCCGTGGCGGGCGGCGTTGCGGACGGCTTCGCGGGCGGCGCCGAAGAATACCTCCAGTGCCAGGGGGGAAAGGGTCTGCACCCGGGCATCCGCTTCCGGGGTGAATTCCCACTCCAGGCGGTCGAATTCCGCGCCGCATTCCCCCTCGATGGCCCGGCGGAACTCCGTCAGCGAAGCGATGTGCGCCGCGCCGAAGGGCTGGCCGGCCGGCATGGCATGCAATACATCGGAGATGGCGCGGTGCACATCGCTGAGTTGCTCCAGCACCGCGGGCGCTTCTTCCCTCTCGGCGCTCAACGCCAGCATGGCGGTGTGCAGTTGCGGCAGGATCTCGTCATGCAAAACGCGGCGGGTGCGGCGGTCCGCCACCTGACCCTCCGCCAGTCGCGCGCGCTGCACCCGCAGCAGGCGGCGGGCCATGCTGATGCTGGCCAGGGTGTCCAACAAGTGCTCGCCGGCGGCGCGGGCGATCTCCATCTCCTCCTGGGTATACAGGCCACCTGTGCGGCGGTCGCCCAGCAGCAGCACGCCGATGAGCCCGCGCGCGCTCCACAACGGCACCGCCCAGCGCGCTCCGGCGTAGCGAGACGGCTCAACGGGCAGGTATAGCTCACGCGACTCCGCCCACGACTCGCCGGGCGGGATGGCCGGTGGCGAGGCGTCAGGCGGGAAAGCCAGCGGCTCCAGCAGCGATGAGAATGGCCCGCGCGGGATGAGGAAGGCGGTGCGCGCGTCGAGGATCTGCTCGCACAGCGTCTTCAGCAGGCTGCCGGCATCCACGGACGCGGCCGGCGCCGTCAGCAGCGTGGTGAAGACCTGCGGCCCGGCGACGAAGGAGCGCAGGCGCTCGAGATAACGCTCGTGCTCGGCGTAATTATGCCAGTTGACGATGGCGTAAAAGGCGCCGAACGCTCCCGACGCCAGCAGTACGCCGAAGATGGCCGGCAGCTTCACCACCAGGCTGACGGCGATGAGCGCGCTATAACCGAGCGCCAGCACCACGATGCGATACCAACTGTGCCGCAGGCCGCGGCGCGGGAAAGCTTTGCCGGCGAAGATTTCGAAGGCCACCACACCCTGGCCCAGCAGGAAGACGGCCAGCACTACCAGCGAGCTGATGGCCAGGTCCATCATGGCGAATTGCCGCTTGAATTCTTCCGAAACTCTCGTGAACGAAGTGACGGACAGCGTCGGTGTGAAGATGACTAGCGCCACCCCCACCAGCAGGCCGACGGCGAGCAGCGTGAGCGAGGTGGCGGACAGCCAGGGACGCGACCGCCGTCGCGCCAACTCGCCCATGGCGCGCGCGGCGGGGGCCGGATAGGCCAGCGCGTCGAGCGACATCGCCACGCAGGCAAGGATGCTGACGGCGTAAATGATGGCGACCAGCGGCACCTTGCCCAACATGGGGCCGTAGAGGATAAAGGAGATTTCATACGGCTGCGTGAGTGGGAACGGCGAGACGAGGATCATCAGCGCCGCAATAATCACCAGTGTAGCCAGCGCGGCGATGACCATGGAATGCAGCCGGTGGTGGCGCATACCCGTGCGGTGATCCCAGTAGCCGGCATGCCAGAGCATCATCGCGTACCAGGCGCACGGCAGCGCGAACCCCGCCGCCCAGGCGATGGGCCAGCGCGCGACCAACAGCGGGCTGATCTCCGGCGTGCCTACGCTCATGAACACCGCGTGGAACAGGTATAGCCCCGCCCCCACGAACATGGAACCGCCCGCCACCCAGATGCCCCAATCCCGCCGCGCCGCGTTGAGCAGCACGGTCAAGCCCAGCCAGGTCAGCAGGATGATGTTGACCAGCGAGACGGTATAAAGACCCCATTCCAGCCAGTGTGTCACTGCGACAGGATACTCCTTTGATGAGTCAGCAGTGAGTAGTAAGTAGTGAGCAGTAATAAGTGTTAAGTGCCCGCTACGGTGGTCGAGTAGGCAAGTAAGCCTTCCCGCATCTTTCCACCGCTACCGCGCCGTATCGAGACCACCTCACCAATAGCGCCCGTTCCCGTAAAGCCATCCTATATCCGCGGTGGTTTCGATACGGCTAGATAGCTATGGAAAGCGTCATAGGGCTTACTTGCCTACTCAACCACCGAACGGGCACTTATCACTTATTACTACTCACTACTCACTACTTACCCTTCCCATTTCACCCACTCCCCGCGCTCATTCTCCACCCGCGGGGTGCCGTCTTCGTCCCAGGCGAGGAGGCGGCCGACCTGGACGATAAGCGCCGCCCTCGTGCGGGCGACCTTTTCGTCGGTATTCGTCTCGTCCAGGCCCCAGGCGGCGTAAATCGAGCCGTTGGTGCGGCTGATGGTGCGCTTGTCGCGGAAGCCCATCTCGGCGGCGATCTGCTCGTTGGTCATGCCGCGGGACAGCATGCGCGCCACTTCCTGCTCGTTGGGCTCCAGCAGCGCCATCGGCGCGCGGGCGTCCTTGTGGCGCACCTCCTGCACCCGCGCCTCGATCTCCGGGTCGATGAAGCTGCGGCCGGCGGCGGCGTCCTTCAGCAGCGGCACGATCATCTGCGGCAGCAGGTAGTTGGACTTGCGCACGTAGGCGTAGTGGCTCAGGATGCCGGCGCGGCGGAAGGCACGGTAGTAGGCGTCGTCGTCCTGGATGGAGTAAAAGACCACCGGCATGCGCGGCACCTCGCGCCGGATGGCCACCGCCGCCTCGATGCCGTTCATGGCGCCGGCGAGCTGCACGTCCATCAGGATCGCATCAGGCGGCGTCTCCAGGCAAAAGGCCAGCGCCGCCTCCCCCGTCTCGCAATCATGCGCTACCCGCACCGCCCCCGTCGCCCCCAACCCGGCCTTCAACGCGGGCCGCAAGCGGGCATTGTCTTCCACCAGCAGAATGTTCAGCACGTCAGGCATGATCAGAGTATACGACAATCGATCATCGCTACCAAGCACCCGAGTGCGTGAGTTCATGTCCTCAGTGGGTCGGAAGAATCCGTCTGCTACCCGACAATGGGGTATCCCACGCCGCGAGGTGACGACATGAAAGTGAAGATGATCCTGCCCGCACTGGCGGAAGCCACGACTTTGCACAAGCACTCACTGAAGTATTCGCTGTTCCCGCCGCTCGGGTTGGCGACGCTGGCCGGATACCTGCGCGATGACGACGAGGTGGTGCTGCAGGATGAGCACGTCGAGACACTTGATCTCGATGACGAACCCGACCTGGTGGTGATCCAGGTCTATATCTCCTCCGCGTACCGGGCGTATGCGCTGGCGGATCATTATCGCCGCAAAGGCGCACACGTCTGCCTGGGCGGCGTGCATGTCACCAGCCTGCCGGAGGAAGCGGCGCAGCATGCGGATACTATTTTCCTCGGGCCGGGTGAGGATACCTGGCCGGCATTCCTCGCTGACTTCCATGCGGGGCGACCAGGGACGGTCTACCGCTCCACCGTGCGCACGCTGCATGGGCAGCCGCCGGCGCGGCGTGATCTCATCAAACGGCACCTCTATCTGATGCCGAACACGCTGGCGGTCTCCCGCGGCTGCCCGCACGCCTGCGATTTCTGCTACAAGGAGTCGTTCTATCGGGGTGGCCGGTCGTATTACACGCAAGGCGTGGAGGAGGCGCTGGCGGAGATCGAGCGGCTGCCCAGGCGCCACCTGTATTTCGTCGACGATCATTTCTTCGGTGACCAGCGTTTCGTGCGCGAGCTGTTCGCCGGCATGCGCGGCATGGGACGGGTGTGGCAGGCGGCAGGCACGGTGGCGGCGGCGCTGGAGCCCGGCTTGCTGGAGGAGGCGGTCGATTGCGGGCTGCGCAGCCTGTTCATCGGCTTCGAGACGCTGAGCGCCGCCAACCTGCGCGCGCAGGGGAAAGGGCACAATCTGAACCGTGATTACGCCGCCGCTATCCGCCGCCTGCATGACCTGGGGGTGATGGTCAACGCCAGCTTCGTGTTCGGCATGGACGAGGACGACCCCGGTGTCTTCGAACGCACGGTGGAGTGGGCGGTGGCGCAGGGCATCGAGACCGCCACCTTTCACATCCTGACGCCCTTCCCCGGCACCGCCCTGCACACGCGCATGGCTGCCCAAGGCCGCATCACCTCGCAGGACTGGGACCGGTATGACACTCGCCACGTCGTCTTCCGCCCGGCGGGCATGACGGCGCAGGAGCTTGAGCGCGGATATCGGCAGGCTTACCGCGACTTCTACGCCTGGGGCTCGATCATCAAGGGCGCCTGCGTGAAAGCGGACATGCCCGCCCGCCTGCGCCACCTGGCCTACACCGGCGCCTGGAAGAAGTGCGAACCGCTGTGGAACCTGATCGTCAAGGCCGGACTGCTGGGATCGGTGACGCCGTTATTGGAACGAGTGCTGGGAGGGCGAGGCTGCTGCCGAGCCGCGATGACGTTACCCTGGGAGCGCCGGGAGTCTCGTTCTATACCTCGACCCTGCAGTAATCCAGGCAGGGGGACAGCCGCGGGTGCGTGCGAGCATTGATCAGCGCTTCGTGAGCCGAGTGGGCAATCTGCTGCACGGCGTCGGGGGCGTCCAACTGGAAGGGTGGGTAGTCGAGTTGGAAATGCCGGCGCAGGTGCCAGAGGGCGTGGCAGCGGGTGCGGGCGGTGTCCGCGAACAGGCCGCCCAGGAAGAGATAGGCGCTGTCCTCCAATTGCGCGGCGACCTGCCAGGCGTCCAGTTGGAGCAGCTCCTCTGCGGATAACGGCGGCATGCCGGAGGCCGCGGTATTCTCCTCCACTTCCGCAGCGGAATTCATCGCCGGCACGCAGGTGGTGAGCCGCGGGTGGGCCAGCACGAAGCGCTGGGCGAGCTGCGCGATGGGCGCCCGCGGGCGGAAGTCCGGCACGCCGGGAATCTCGCGGAAGGCGCACAGAACGGTGACGGGCACGCCGTAAAACAACCAGATCAGCGTCTTCATCGCCACCCACGCGGCGCCGGTCTGCTCCAGCACGGCCTGCAAGTTTCCTTCCGCCTTGCGGTTGTAAAAGCTGTAGGGGGTCATCACCGCGTCGAAGTCCGGGTAACGCTCCAGCAGGCGCGCGCCGTAATCTGGGTCATGCACGGAGAAGGCGAGGGCGCGGATTTTCCCCCCTGCGCGGAGCTTCACCGCTTCATCCACCGCCTCGTCAAGCTGCTCCATCGGCCCGGCGAACGGGTCGTCGGCATCCAGCGCGCCGAGCAGGTACTGGTCGAGATATTCCAGCCCTGATGCCTTCAAATTGATGTCAAACCAGCGGCGGGTATATGCGCGCGGCTCCGCGCCTTCGCGCCGCAGGTGGCGGAAGAAATCGACCTTGCAGCCGGAGACGAACAGGCCTTCACGCTTACCGAGCAAGCGCAGCGACTCGCCGACGGAGACCAGCTCCCAGCCCACGGAGGTGTCAAAGTAGGTCACCCCGCGGTCGATGGCCTGCCCGACCAGCGCCGCACGTTCCTCCGGCGCACGGTAAAACGGTGGCCGCTGTTGCAAATCGTCGTGCCACTCCATCCCCTCGCGATGCCCCCCGAGGCCGACTTCGGAGACCAGCACGTCTTGCCTGCCATATCTGCGGTAATTCATCGTGGGCCATTATAGCAGAAACTACCTGGGATCGCAGGCGTCCCCTACGCCATCGGCAGCGTGAAGATAAACGTGCTCCCCACCCCCGGCTCGCTTTCCGCACGGATACGGCCGCCATGGGCCTCCACCAGCATGCGGGTGATGAAGAGACCGAGACCCAGGCCTTCGGTTTTATGCTCGCCTTTGCCACGGTAAAAGCGTTCGAAAAGGCGCGGCAGGTCTTCGGGGGCGATGCCTTTGCCGAAATCGTGTATCGAAATCTCCACCTCTCCGTCCACGCGCCGAACCTTTATTTCCACCGGCGTGCCGGGGGAGGAGTATTTTAGCGCGTTGGAGAGCAGGTTCAGGAAGATGCGCTCCAGGCGGTTGGTGTCGGCCAGCACCTTCGGCAGGTTCGCTGGGAAGTCGAGTGTGATGCGGTTCACCGCCAGCACCGCCCGCGAGCGCTGAAGCAAGTCTTGCAGGAACGCCTGCAAATCAACCGGCGCGATGCGCAGTTGCAGTTGATGGCTTTCCTGCCGGGCGGCGTCGACCAGGTCGGCGATCATCACGTTCATCCGGTGCGTACCGAGCAGGATCGCCTCGATGCTCTGCTGCATGCCGCTGTCCACGTTCGCCTCCTCGCGCAGCGATTCCAGCAATTGCGCGTGACCGTTGATGATGGTGAGCGGAATGCGCAGGTCGTGCGACACGGAGTGCAGCAGCACCTCCTGCTGCTCCTGCAGCTCGTGCAGCGCGGTGATGTCGGTATACGTCGAGACCGCGCCCCAGATGCGGCCATCCGATGAGCGGATTGGGGCAGAGGTCGTCGAAATCCATGTTGTCTGTCCCGGCGCCGGGTGAATCACCATGATTTCACCGACCACCCGCTCGCCCTTCAGCGCCCGCGACACGGGCAGCGCCTCGTAGGGATAGGGTTGGCCATCGGCCGTTTCGGTACCCTCTCTCGCGGTCAGCGCTGCCAGCGAGAGTGGCAGCTCGCCTTCCGCCAGGTTGTAGATCGCCTCCGCCGTGCTGTTGGCGCGCACCACCATGGCTCCGGTGTCGAAGACCATCAGGCCGTCGGCCAGCGAGGCGAAGGTGGCATTGAGCTCGGCCAGCAGGCGTTCGCGCTCGGCTTCCACCTGCCGCTGGGCAGTAACATCCCGTCCGATGGCCACCGCGCCGAAGAGCTTGCCCGTCGGATCGTGCATTGGGGAGGCATTCCAGATCGTGATATGTCGCTCGCCACCCGGGCTGACCTGGATCACCTCGATGTCGCGCAGCGCCTCGTTGCGGAGGGCGGCGCGCTGCAGGGGCAGCTCGTCCCACGGAAACAGCTCCCCTTCCGGCAGATACGCCTGGTAAAACGCGGGGTAATCGCGCAACGGCAGGTCCGGGCGGGCGGGGTAACCGAGCAGGCGCTGAAATGCCGGGTTGACATAGATCGTCCGCCCGTTGTCATCCGCGATCATCACCAGGTCGGGCATGCTTTCCACCGTGGTCTGCCAGCGGCGGCGCTCAAGCTGGGCCATGCGGGTGGCCTGCTGCATCTGTTCCTCAGCCTGCTTGCGCTCGGTGATGTCGTGCAGGATGCCGAAAATTTTCACGACCTTGCCGGAGGCATCGCGGCTCGCTTCCCCGACGCTGTGCAGGTAGCGTATGGCCCCATCCGCTCGGATGATACGATACTCGTAATCAAATGGCTGCCCGGTGTCGATGATCGTTTCGATATTTTGCCGAACAGCCTCGCGGTCCTCGGGACGCACCATCTGGAAATATTCCTCAAGGGTTGGCGCCCCCAGCGCCGGATCGCGCCCGGTAATCCGGTAGAGCTCCTCGGACCAGAAGAGCGTGCGCCGCTGGCCGTCGATCTCATAACTTCCCAGGTGCGCAATCTGCTGGGCGCGGACAAGCTGTGTCTCGCTCCGGCGCAGTGCCTCAGTGGCCCGCGCGCGTTCGGTCACGTCGGTCATCGAACCGATGAAGCCGGTCACCTCCCCCATTTCATCCTGCAGCGGCACGGACTGACCGATCACCCAGACCGTGCGCCCGTCCGGCCATTTGAAGCGGAACTCCGCGTAAAAGGCCAACCCCGCCTCGGTCGCCCGTCGCCAGGCCTCTCCCACCCGGTCGCGATCCTCCGGATGAATGCGCGTCATCCATTGTTCCCCTTCCGCTTCCGTCAGCGACAGGCCGGTCAACTCGCTCCAGCGCTCGTTGACGAAGGTCAACTCGCCATGGGGATCAGCCAGAAAGATACCCACCGGGGCATGCGCCACCAGCGTGCGGAAGCGCGCCTCGCTTTGGCGCAATGCCCGCGCAGTCCGTTCCTGCAGGTTGATCTGCGTCGCCAGCGGGCGGAACACGGCCAGATAGAGAATGGGGAAGAGCACCACAACCAGCAACAGGCTGTCGATGAGAATAAGCGCCCACTCCGGCTGTGGAGGAATAACGAACAGCAGCAGCGCGTAGACCAGCCCGTCCACCAGAAAGATGGCGGCGATGACGACCAGCAGCATGCTGATCCCGAGTCTCCGGCCGCGGGCGCGCGGTCGGGAGGGGACAACGCCTTGCCGGTCTGATTGGGCGGGCGGGATGGCCATTCCACTGAATAGTATGACCAAAAGTGGGGGCGATGTGGGTATGGGTTTGACACCATCTGCCGGAGCGCGAGCATTCCGCCCGCATGAGTCGAGGGGTACTGTCACACATTTTGTGCCGAGTGCCGAGAGTGCTCAGGTTGGATGGGACGGGTGGAGCGGCGAAAGCAGTAGGGGAAACACGGGGAAACTGCGAAACAACTCCCGTAAAGCGCATTAGTTATTGCGCGAACTCATGATCCAGGCAGGCGCAGACCAGCGCGCGCAGGCGGACGATGCCGTCGTTTTTGCGGAACCAGCCATCCGTGCCACAGTCGTTGGCGGCAGTGCGGACGTGGTCGTGGCTGCTCATGAGGATAGTCAGCACCCCCGGCTGCTCTTGCTTCACGGCACGCAGGAATTCGTCGCCCATAGCGCCGGGAAGATACCAGTCGGAGAGCACCAGGTCAAAGCGGTCCACGCGCAGGCGCGCAATGGCCTCCTCAGCATCACAGAGGCTGAGGACATCAAAACCAATCGACGAAAGCGCCAGCGTAAAGAGTGTGCGCTGGTCGGCGTCGTCTTCCACAATCAATATGCGACATGGGTTCTGCACAGGGTACATCCTGTTTGCCATCCAACCGGCAATCGGGTCGGATTATACCATAAAAGCAAGTAGGTAGGCGAGCAAATGCTAAGTTAAATCATCTTCCTCATCAAAGTCACACTCATCCGCGACATCGATATTTTGTTCAGATATTGCAGCACGACCGGCGGTATCTTCCCCTTTTCTACCATTCCCGGCGGTCAGATGCGGACGGAATGGCTTACGCTGAGAAGGAGAATCCAACAATGTGATGGAGGAGCCATGGCACTCGACTATTCCTGGGCGGACGGCGAGCGGGTAATGTTCATCGGCGACATGGTGACGGAGGATCCGCTGGGATATACGCGGCTGATTCCGGCCATGGTCACCGCCCGCTATCCGGAGCGACGCATCGAATATTATCCCCGTGGCGTCGGCGGCAATCGTATCGGTGACCTGATCGAGCGGCTGATACCGGATCTGCTGGGAAATATGCCCAAACCCACCTGGGTCGGCGTGAGCATCGGATTGAACGACATGCAGCAAGGCGCGACGGGCACGCCGCCGGGCCGTTTCCAGGAGCTGTATGCCGAACTGCTGGAACGGCTGGGGACGTGGAAGGCGCGGGTAGTCTGCCTGACCACCACGGTGAAGGGGGAAGACCTGCAGAACCAGGACAACCAGCGCTTGACGATTTATAACGAGTCGATCCGCAGCGTCGCCTTTCAGCACGGCGCGGACGTGGTGGACGTCAACCAGGCGTTTCAGGTTGCCATCCGGCAGGCGCAGGCCAGCAATCCTGATTTCCGCTACACTATCGACGGCGAGCGGCTGAACAGCTACGGCAATTACCTGCTGGCCTTCACCATTCTGCAGTCGCTGAACTTCTCGCTGCGCATGGAAGGCGAAATGGGTACCGGGTTTGAAAAGGGAATGGCGGCCTGACCGGGGAATAATAGCACCGGGAGATACTATTTCGTCAAGTCTGCTTTCGGTGGGGAAGCATGGATAGCTGGCTTCCATGCTTCCACGCCATATTGAAGCATCACGGATTAGTAGATAGAGCGATGGACAAACCGACCGGACCTGAGCGCCTGCACGCCCCGTGGCGGATGGAATATATCGAGCACGCCGGCGAGCCGGTGTGCGAATGCATCTTTTGCGAGAAGCCGCAGCAGGAATGCGATCAGCAGAACCTGATCATCCACCGCGGCGAGTATAACTTCGTCATCCTGAACGCCTTCCCGTATAACAACGGGCACTTGATGGTGATTCCGTATCACCACACCGCCGATTTCACCGAGCTGTCGGCGGAGACACTGGGTGAGATGATGCGGCTGGCGAAACTGGCGATTGCCGCCCTGAAGCGGACCATGCGGCCGGAAGGCTTCAACATGGGCATGAACATCGGGCACCCCGCGGGAGCCGGCATCGCCGAGCACCTGCACCTGCACATCGTGCCGCGTTGGAGCGGCGACACCAATTTCATGCCGGTCATCGGCAACACCCGCGTGCTGCCCGAATCCCTGGAGCGCACCTGGACGAAGATCCACACTGCCTTCAACGAGGTGCTGCGCGAGGAAGGCGGCGCCAACCCGCCGAAGTGCCCGGAACCGTGAGTACCCTCCTCGACTTTGAATGGGTCTTCCACCCTTTGTTATAGAGTGCATGAGCATGCCATCTCGCTGGAGCGCCAGGAACATGGGCAGGAACACCGGCATCACCGTCGAATGAGCCAGGTAGAACAGGAGGTGTTTCATGTCGCGTTCCATCCTCTTCCTTGCGGCACTCTGGCTGCTGTGTGCTTCCCTCGCGACGGCCGCGGATGTCACTCTCACCCGGAAGGTCCAGTTGCCTGACGGCACGCCGGCCGCCAATCTTCCCGTGCGCATGCTGGTTTTCGGCAATGCGGCCCGTGACGTCACCCTGCGTACCGATGCCACCGGGACCCTCACCGTGACGATTCCCGGGGCTGAGCTGGCGGACAGCGGGTACCCGCAAGGTTATCTCTACTTCAGCGCGCCGGGCTCGGCCACCGTCATTGCCAAGCTGGCGCTGCCCGGCGGGTCGCGCATGAGCCCGGGCGGCACGCCGATGGGGCCGCCGCCGCTGCCGGGCATGCCCGGCATGCTGGCGCCGGGTGCGCAGCCCGACCCCAACGCGCCGCTGCGCCTGCCGCCGGCTTTCGAACAGCCGGGCATTGTGGTGGACAACAAAGGCAATCCGGTAGCCGGCGCTATCGTGGAGATCTCGGAAGCCCAGGTGCAACCCTATGCCGGCGGCATACCCGTCAATTTTCCGGCAGAAAATTTTACCATCCCTGCCCTGTCCGCCACCACGGCGGCCGACGGCACCTTCCGCCTGCCCGGTCTGTATGTCGAATCGAGCCCGGGGGCGCTGCTCGACCGCTCGTTGTGCTCCGTACGCGCCGCCTGGAAAGCGCCGGACGACAGGATCTGGTTGGGCGGCAATTCTCGGTTTCTCATCTACTCAAAGAGCAACACCGTGCCCGACCCGCACGGCGACCGCTGGAAAGTCGAGGTGGCCCCCACGCTGTCGGCGGGCGGCCGCGTAGTGGACAGCGTCACCGGGAAGCCGATCAAAGGCATCACCGTCAGCATCCTTGCCAACTCCGACCTGCTGGTCGGCCGCTGCCTGCCGGTGAAGACGGACGATGCCGGCCGCTACCAGTTCCCGGCGGTGCCGCAAGGCCAGCTGCTGCTGGCACTGGCGAAACCGCAGGGTGACCAATACAGCGCCGGGTGGGTACAGCTCACCGAGCAAGGCCGGTTCGGTACCGATCCCGAGGCAAAACCAGGGGCAATCACCGCGCGGGACATGGAACTGCGCCCGATGATCGAGTTCAAAGGCACTTTGCGCGACAAAACTACCGGCAAAGCGCCGAGTTTTCCGATGTTGCTGACCGTGGAATACGGCGAGCGCTTCTCGGAAGGCACCAACTGGGGCGATCTGGTGTACCAGCCGCCCGCATGCACGCAGGTCGTACCGCCCAGCGGGGAGATCGACCTGCGTGTCCCGGTCGGAGACTGCCGCGTGGGTCTGACGGCGCCCGGCTACGGCGTTTGGTTCGGCCAGGAGTTCATAGCAGCCAACCCGCGGATGACTTTCTCCGTACCGCGGCGTGAAGGCATTCTCTTCCAATTCATCACAGCCAACCCGCGCGGATACCAATACCTGAAGATCGATCTGAAGGACAAAGTATCTGGCGTCACGTCCTTCGCTCCAGCGCGCAACTTCCAGCCGGATGGGCGCTGGTTCTTCGACACGAAGGAGAGCAAGGTCGGACCGGACGCCAAATGGCAGGTCCAGGTCAGCCGCGACGGCCGCGTGGTCATCCCCTGGTCGCCGGTCGATGCGAACGCGTGGCCCGTGGTGGTGAATATCCCGTAAGTCCAATTTGGAATACGGCGGTTCGACGCCGCTTTCACTTTGCGTAAGGTTGAAAGCGACGTCGAACCGCCGTATTCGATTTCGGGAGGATTCTTCCTTTCGGGGCGGAACGTTAAGGGATGTCATGAACGCAAAGAAGGATGCAGTGAGCAATACGGAATCCGTGCGCGCGCAGTTGACCACGGCGCAGCGCATTGTCATCAAGGTCGGGAGCAACTTTGTCGCCACGCCGGAGGGCGCGTTCAATCACGCGCTGTTGGACGGCGTCATCGCGGAGATCGCGGCGTTGAACCGCGAGGGGCGCGAGGTGCTGCTGGTCACCTCAGGCGCGGTGCGGCTGGGACTGGCGAAGATGGGGTTGCTCTCCGGGCCGCGGCCGGACCTGTCCACCCGGCAGGCGGCGGCGTCCGTCGGCCAGGTGGAGCTGATCGCGAGTTACAACGCCGCCTTCGCCGCGCAGGGGTGCACGGTGGGGCAACTGCTGCTGACCGGGGACGACGTCGCCGACCGCCGGCGCTACCTGCACATTCGCAACACGCTGCTGCCGCTGCTGCACCGCCATAACGTGGTACCGGTGATCAATGAGAACGACTCCACCTCTGTCGAAGGCGTGCAGATCGGTGAGAACGACCGTTTGGCCGCACTCATCGCCGGCAAGGTGCAGTGCGATCTGCTGATCATCCTCTCCGACGTCGAAGGTTTATATACCGCCGATCCGCGGACGAATCCGGAAGCCACGCTGCTGCACGAAGTCACGCGCATCACCCCGGCGATGGATGCGATGGCCGGCGGCAGCACCTCCGGCGTCGGGCGCGGCGGCATGCGCTCGAAGTTGGCGGCGGCGAAGATCGCCACCCGCATGGGGGCGCACCTGGTCGTCGCCCTCGGCAAGCACCCGCGGGTCATTGAACGCATCCTGGCCGGCGAGGAGATCGGCACGCTGTTCACCGCCCGCGCGGAAAACCGGGTGAGCGCGCGTAAACAGTGGCTGGGTTTTGCCGCCAACCCGCAAGGCAAACTACAGGTGGACGCCGGCGCGACCTCGGCGCTGGCGCAGCGCGGCTCCAGCCTCCTGCCCGTCGGCATCCGGGAAGTCGATGGCGAATTTCAGGCGGGCGATGTGGTGTCTATCGTGGATCCGACCGGTCGCGAGATTGCCCGCGGCCTGGTCAACTACGGCTGTGACGAAATTCGACAGATCGCCGGCCAGCATACCGCGCAAATCGAGCAGATTTTGGGGTATCATCCATATGATGAGGCGGTCCACCGGGATAACCTCATACTGTTGTGAGTAGTGAGTAGTGAGTAGTAAAAGTCGGCCAGGTGGTTGAGTAGGCAGGTGAGCTTCTCGCATCTTTCCGCAGCTTTCGTGCCGTATCGAAACCACCGCACATATAGGAAAGCTTGACGTGAACGGGTACTTTGAGTGCGGTGGTTTCGATACGGCGCGAGAACAACGGAAAGAACCGTAAGGCTCACCGGCCTACTCAACCACCGACCAGGGACTTATCACTCATTATTACTTACGAATGACTACTCACTACTACTAACTACTCACCAAGGAGTTACCTTGCCTACCCTGCGCGCGGCGCGTGTTGCCGGCATCGTCATACTGCTCCTGCTCGGGCTGACCGCGTTTGCCGGAAGCCTGCCCAATCCATTTCCCGCGGGGTGCATGATCACCCGCGTGCTGCCGAACGGACTGCGCATCGTGGTGCGCGAAGATCACTCGCTGCCCATCATCTCGATGGTGGTGGTGGTGCGCGGCGGGTCCGGGGCGGGGGATATGCCGGGCGCCGCGCATTACCTCGAACATCTGACGCTGCAAGGCACGAAACATTATCCCGACCCCCTGGCGCCGCAATATGCGCTGGAGAAGGTAGGCGGTGTCAGCGAAGCGGTCACTTCGCGTGACATGACCCGCTACCAGGCTACGGTGGAGTCGAGCCAGGCAAAGCTGCTGGTGGATGTGCTGGCGGACGTGGCGACCGGCGCCTTGTTGAATGATGAGAGCTTTGCCCGCGAGCGGCCCACCGTGTTGTCGGAGATCCAGGGGATGACCGACGATCCGCAGGCGCTGCTGTTGAACCTCGGCTACCAGTATTCGTACCGCTCCCACCCTTACCGCGCGCGCACGACGGGCACCATCGAGGATGTCCTGCGGCTGTCTGTGGATGACGTGCGGGCGTGCTACCAGCGCCGCTATGTGCCGAATAACATGAGCGTGGTGCTGGTTGGCGATATCACCTCGCTGCAGGCCTTCTCGCTGGTGGAAGCGGCATTCGGCAATGCGAAAACAGCGACGCTGCCTGACTGGCCCGCTGCCGAACCGGCGAGCCGTGAGATCGTCGAAACGCATGTGGCGACCGACCTGGACGGCACCTACCAGGTGCTGGCCTTCCCGGCGCCGCCCGTCAGTGATCTGAACGGCGTGGTGGCCACCGACCTGCTGATGTCGCTGCTGGCCGGCAACGGCGACGGGCTGCTGCTCGAACAGTGGACGAAGGACGGTATTCAAGTTTACGACTTCGGCGCGGAATTCGTCAGCGCGCGCGGACCGGGGCGGCTGATGATCTGGGCGCTCACCCGGCCGGCGCAGGCTGCGAAGCTGCGCGCATCGACGATGAACCTGCTGGCCTCGTTGGCCGCCACTCCGGTGGCCGCGGAGACGCTGGAGCGGGTGAAGGAGCGGCTGGCCGCCGACCTGTTGATGGAAAATGAAACCTACAGCCAGCAGGCCGCGATGCTGGCATTTTATGAGGGTTTGAATGGAGCGGTTACCCTGACCCGCTACATTCCGGCCGTGGAGGCGCTGACCCCCGCGCAGTTGCGCGCGGCTGTACCCACGCGCCCGCTGGCCTGGGTCACGCTGGGGCACCGTCCGGAGGAGGGACAATGAGACGTCTGGCCTGCGTATTGCTGTTGATCCTATTGGCGCACACGCTGTGGGCGGCCGATCCGGCGTCGGAGCGCTGGACGAACGGCCTGCGTGTGATTGTGCGGCCATCGACGGCATCGGGCGTCGTGTCCGCGGTGCTGCTGCTGGATTATTCGTCGCTGGACGAGCCGCCGGAGCTGCAGGGCCTCCGCCAGGTACTGGTCAGCGCCATGCTGCAGGGATCGGAACGAGCGGACGGTACCGCCATCCGGCGCAAACTGGCGGCGGCGGGCGGTGAACTGACCGGGCGCGTGGGTGTGGAGATGATCGAATTCACCGTCACCGTGCCCGCCAATGCCTTGCCGCTCGGACTGGCGGCGCTGGCGGAAGTGGTCTGCCGGCCGCAGCTTTCTGATGATGGCATCCAGGCGGCGGTGCAGCGCTCGCGGCAATTGTTGAGTCGGGAGCCGGCGGACGCCCGCGGGTCGGCCGCGTTGCTGTCGCAATACCTGCTGTATGGCCCTCACCCCTTCGCCACCGGTGGCCTGGGCTGGGATTTCACCGTCGATCAGATCACCCCGGAGGCGGTGCGCAACGCGTATGACGCCTATTTCTCGCCGCGGAATACAGTGCTGGCCATCGCGGGCCGCTGCACGCCGGACGATGCGCGGGGACAGGCGCGCGCCAATTTCGGCTTGTGGACGGGACGGGCGCATCAACTACACCTTGCGCTCGATTTCCCCACGCTGAACGCTTCCCGGCTGGAGCTGCGCGAGCTGCCGGTGCGCAGCACCTGCATCATGCTGACCTTTCCGGTGTGCGGGGCGAAGGACAAGGATTACCTCACGCTGCGCCTGATCGACACGCTGCTCTCCGGCGGCACCGGCTCACGGCTGTTCCGCTCCGTGCGCGAGCAGAAGCATCTGGCGTATGAAGTCGCCACCGAGTTCCCCGCCCAGGTCGAGGGCAGCAGCTTCTCGCTCTACGCGCTGGCGCGCAACGGTTTTCTGGAGGACACCAAACTCGCACTGGTTGACGAGATCGCGCGCCTGCAGACGGAGCCGGTCACCGCGGAGGAGCTGCAGCGGGCGCAAGCGTATCTGAAAGGGCATTACCTGCTGTCGCACCAATACAGCGCACAATATGCTTACGACCTGGCCTGGTACGAGCTGGCCGGCCTGGGCGCCGATTACGACACCCGCCTGCCCGCCGCCATCGATGCCATCACCGCCGACGACATCCAGCGCGTGGCGCGTACCTACTTCACGCACTATTACCTCGTGGTGGTGATCCCGCAGAACGCGGCGGCGAATTAAGGGTTTTCCTGGGAAGGATCGGGTCGGCAGGCTAGCCTATTAGCGAGAGCAATGGGAGAAATGAGAGTGAATGGGAAAAATGTGTTGGTGCATGCAAGGGAAGTTTTCGTGAAAGCACCAACACATTTTTCCCATTGACTCCCATTTCTCCCATTACTCTCGCTAATAGGCTAGCCTGCCGACCCGATCTTCCCCACATCAAGCCCCGGTTAATAAGATTAAGGATATTTTACGTTCTCCGATATTATCTCTCGTTTAAGTAAGCATGGGGTGGGGACAACGTTTATACAGGCGCTGCATGGCAGCAAGGGATACAGCGAGACATCGCGGGCCGGGCGGAAGTGAATATAGTAAGGTCTGGTCAAAAATGTGGAAGAAGGGTGACATGATGGGAGATTTTGGAAAGCCAATTGATTTAGAGATGATAATCATGCACCAATGGGCGGGGCAGGTCACACCGCATCCGTGCCTGCTCGAACAACGGGTGTTGGAGCTGGAAAGCCTGGGCATGAACGACCTGGAGGAGACGCCGGGCATCCCCAGCACGGTTCGACAATTCGCCATTGCATCGTTGCAGCACACGAAACCGGCCTATTTCATCACGTATGACGACGTGTTGCTGGCACATCGCGATCAACTGGAGTCACGTTACGGGCTGGCTATTTTATCAGTGTATGAAGCCATGCTATTATTACGTGACAATGAAACACCACTCAATTAACGATGTGACAGCAACGCCGGCGCCTGAGACAATTGCCGCCATCTCCACACCTGCTGGGGAGGGCGGCATTGGCGTTATACGGCTCTCGGGGCCGGAGGCGATCCCCATCGCTCTGTGCCTGTTCCGCCGGGCGAGCGGTACCACGTTAGCCCACCCCGAACCCTTCAAGCTGTATTACGGCCACATCCGCCATCCCGAGAACGGCGAAGCCGTAGACGAGGTATTGATGAGCGTGATGCCCGCGCCTCACAGCTACACTCGCGAGGACGTGGCGGAGATCAGCGCCCACGGCGGGCCGGCGCCGTTGCGCGCTATCCTGACGCTGATCATCGCCGAGGGAGCGCGGCTGGCGGCGCCCGGGGAATTCACCCAGCGCGCCTTCCTTAACGGCCGCATCGACCTGACGCAAGCGGAAGCGGTGCTGGACACCATCCGCGCCCGCACCGACGCCGGGCTGCGTGCGGCGCAGACGATGTTGGAAGGGGAGTTGGGCCGGCGCGTGCGCGCGCTGCGCGAGCGGTTGGTCGAGCTGCTTTCTTCGCTGGAAGCGGCCATCGATTATGCCGAGGACGATCTGACTTTCCTGACCCCGGAGCAGATCCGAAAGACGATTGCGGAGTGCCGGACGGAGGTCGCAAACTTAATTTCATCGCATACGCGAGGCAAATTGCTGCGCGAAGGCGCGGGCACGGCGATTATCGGTCGGCCCAACACCGGCAAGTCCAGCCTGCTCAACGCGCTGCTGGGCGAGGCGCGCGCCATCGTCACCCCGGTGCCGGGCACCACCCGCGACCTGATCGAGGAGCAGATCGACCTGGCCGGTGTGCCGCTGCGGCTGATCGACACCGCGGGCATCCGGCATACCGAGGATGCGGTGGAGCGCATCGGTGTCGAGCGCAGCCGCGCGTCGCTGGAGCGTGCCGACCTGGTGCTGCTGGTGCTCGATCGTTCGCTGCCGCTGCAGGAAGAGGACCGCGAGCTGCTGGAACTGGTGCGCGAGCGGCCGGCCATCGTCATCCTCAACAAGGCCGACCTGCCGGCAGTTATTTCCCGCGATGATATTTCCGCTCCTGTCGTCGAGCTCTCCGCCGCCACCGGCGCCGGCCTGCCGGAGCTGGAGGCGACGATGCGCGACCTGCTGCTCGGTCCCGCCGTGCAGAGCGAATCCCCCGCCCTCGCCAACCTGCGCCAGCGCGAAGCCGCTGAGCGCGCATCCATCGCCCTCGAGCAAGCGGCCCTCTCCGCCGACGCCGGCGCCTCCGAAGAGCTGCTCGCCGTCGACCTGATGGCCGCCGCCGCCGCGCTGGGCGAGATCACCGGTGAGGATTTGCGAGAGGACGTGATTCAGACCCTGTTCGCACGGTTCTGCGTGGGGAAGTAGTCAGGGTATCCGAAGCAAGAGTAAGCACCCTTCTTACTCTTGCTCTAACCTCTTGCTCTTGCTCTAAAAAGCCTCACGAGACACACCAGTGAGGCTTTTTAGAGCAAGAGCAAGAGATTAGAGCAAGAGTAAGAAGGGGCTTTTCAAAATCCGTAAACGGTCCCATAACATGAGACACCGGGCGCTTTCCATCGCACCCGGTGTCGCACACACACGAAAGGGGGACTATATAACCATTGTCAGACATCCATTTCACGAGACGCCGATATTCAACGAATGTTGAGTCCGTACATCTCGCCCCTCCTGGGAAAATGGGGTTTAATTGACCCACACATATATCATCGGTATAATTTCCCGGACCTTTAGCCCACTGACGTATTTTTTTGGAGGACACCATGAGCACCGATCGTTTAAAAATCGCTTTGCCGAAGGGAAGCTTACAGGAGGCCACCTATCGCCTCTTTGAGCGCGCCGGGTGGAAGATCAGCGCATCCTCCCGCTCCTACTTCCCGCGCATCGACGACAAGGAGCTGGAAGCGGTGCTCATTCGCGCGCAGGAGATCGCCCGCTACGTGCAGGACGGCGTGATGGACTGCGGGTTGACCGGCCGCGACTGGGTGGAGGAGAACGACGCCGATGTGGTCGAGGTGGCCGCGCTGGTCTACGGCAAGCTGGAAAACCATCCGCTGCGTTGGGTAGTGGCGGTGCCCAGCGACTCGCCCATTACCTCCGTGCAAGATCTGCAGGGGAAGCGTGTAGCCACCGAATTGGTGAACACCACCAATAAATACCTGGCCCGCAACGGCGTTGAGGCCCACGTCGAGTTCTCCTGGGGCGCCACCGAGGCGAAGTGCCCGGAATTGGCGGACGCCATCGTGGAGATCACCGAGACCGGCAGCTCGCTGCGCGCTAATAACCTGCGCATCCTCACCGATGTCATCGAGTCGGTGACCGTGCTGGTAGCAAACAAGGCCGCCTGGGAAGATCCCTGGAAACGCCGCAAGATCGAGCAGCTCGCGCTGCTGCTGCAGGGCGCTTTGCGCGCTGAGGGCAAGGTCGGCCTGAAGATGAACGTGGCTGCGGATCACGTCAAGCGCGTGCTCAGCCTGCTCCCCGCCATGAAAGGCCCGACCATTTCCAAGCTGACCGATGAAACCTGGGTGGCGGTGGAGACGGTCATCGACGAAAAAACCGTCCGCGAGATCCTGCCCCAGCTCAAAGCCGCCGGCGCGCAGGATATCATCGAATACCCGCTCAACAAGGTGATCCCGTAAAACTCAGGGACTGTCCCGGGCCTGCGGGGCCAGAGACGGTCGCCTTCCTCATAACCGTTAACAAAACAAACGGGACTGTCCCCCCCACGTGCGAAAGGCAAGCCTATCAACGAGGGGGGACAGTCCCGTGATTATATTACCGAGTGTTATATTTCGGCAACGGGCTTGAGTCCCGCAGGCTCGGGACAGTCCCCGAGGCTACCCTCATCCCTTCTTCGAGCACGATCAGGTAATTCTCCACCGGCATGTAATCCGTCAACGAGTTGCCGGTACCGAGCGCCCAGTAGCCGTCGCTGAAGCATGCCTCGATCTTCCGGCGGGCGTAGGCGCGCAATTCTTCTTCCGTGCCGCGGCAAATCACATCCACGTCCAGCCCACCCAGCGGGGTGATCCGGTCGCCATATTCCGCTTTGAAATCCTCCACCGGCTGAATGACGTCCTCGAAAGAATGCTTGGCGTCGACTCCGCAGTCGATCAGGTCGCCATACACCTGGCCCAGGTTGCCGCAGGAGTGCAGGATGAACGGCTTGCCCTGCGCGTGCGCGGCATCGGCCATGCGGCGGTAGGTGGGAAAGACGCATTGCCGCAGCAGTTCCGGCGGCAGAAAGGTGGCGGTTTTGAAGCCCAGGTCATCGCCTTGCCGCAGCGCGCCGATGGCGTCGAAAGTGGCAAGCTGCCGCACGGCGCTGGCGTGCAGCCGCCCGAGCTTCGCGAAAACTAGCTCCACCAGCTCCGGATCGTCTTCCAGCAGGTAGGCCATCCCCACCGTGCCCAGCATGGTGGATGCCCATTCATACGGCCCCATGCACACGCCGCCCACGATCTTCGCGCCGTCGGGCAGCAGTTTTGCCACCGTCTCGAAGGGTGAAAAGTCGAGGGGCGTCTCTTCCGACGGCCAGGGATAAGCCTCGAAATCCCGCCGGTCCCGGATGCAAACCTTCGCCTCGCTCTCCTCGCTGGTGGCGCCATGCCCCCGCGGCAGCGGGCAGTTCAGCGGGATCTCCATCGGCACGCAATCGAACCCCATGCCCAGCCAGAAGTCGACATAGACACGCCAGCCTTCCGGCGTACCCCACATCCGCCCCAACGGCTGTCCCGTCCGCCGCTCGATAAAGCCTGTCGTCGCAAGGTGCTCATAAAACGGCAGGTGCGACGGCTTCCCTTGCCGGGTAAGCACCTTCAGGAACTGCGAAAAATCCGGCTCTCTTTTCTTCATCTTCACACCGTTACTCCATCACACAAAGACTCAAAGGCACAAAGACACAAAGAGTTACAGCTCTTCGTGCCTTCGTGTCTTCGTGCCTTCGTGTTGAAAGATGACGTTATTGCATCCCGAACATCTGCTCTTTCAGGTCCAGGTAATACAGGTAGTCTTCCGGCGTCACGTTGGGCGGGCAGCGGTGGTCGCAGAAGGGGATGTAGCCGCCGCGCTCGACCAGGGGCACCAGGGTGTCCATGTAGGCCTTGATCGCCGCTTTACCGTGGCCCATTTGGATCTTGTCCACGCCGCCCATGATGCGCAGGTCCTTGCCCCACTCGTTCAGCAGCTCCGCCGGATGGGCGCAGCCGTTGACTTCGAAGGGGAAGAGGCAGTTGATGCCGGCCTTCAGGAAGCCGGGCAGCAGCGGGCGCACGTCGCCGTCGCAATCGGTGAACCAGAGGTCGATGCCATGGGCGTGCAGCTTGTTGCCGATGCGCTCGTAACACGGCACCACCACCTCGTTGAAGAAGGGCAGCGAGACGATGGGCCCGTTCTTGAAGCAGATATCCTCCCAGCCGCTGGCGTAATCGAAGTCGATCTGCCCCAGCACCTGGTCGAGGAAATCTTCCACCAGCAGGCAGCGCGTCTCCACCATGTCCGCCAGCATCTCCGGGTAATCATAGAGCGTGTAGGCCAGGCCTTCGAAGGTGAGCATGTCGCGCACGCGCCCGATCATCGAGCCGCAGCCGACGCCCAGCGGATAATCGCGCGTGGTCGGGTGCGCCTTTTTCAGCGCCTCCACGTCTACCTTGCGCGCGGGGTCGTCGCGGCGGAAGCGCTCTTCCTTCACCCGTTTCCAATCGTCCGGGGTGACGATGGAGGCCTTGATGTAATGCGGGATGGTATCGTGACCGTCCTTCGGCACCTCGGCCGTCAATCCGTCGCCGTTCATCATGATATAGGTGGTGGCCGTCTCGCCCACCCGATCGCTGGGGAAGGGCGGGTTCAGGTCCACGCAGCCGCCCACGCCGGCGAAATGGTCGAAATTGAAGAACTGGTCGGCTTCCCAGTTATTGGTGATGCCGTTCTCCGTGAAGATCGACCATTCGTGGAAGTTCTCCTCCCAATAGCCGAACTCCATGTTGAAGCAGCGGTCCACCGGCTGATAATGCATCTGCTTGTTGAACCGCTCGCGATCGGTCATGGTGCCTTTCCACTTCGGGCGGCACGGGGTAATGGTTGTCATCACACGCTCCCGTTTTTGGTGTCTGGGGATTGGTTCTACGGGAAGGGGGCGAGGTCCTGCTTCCGGTTTGTTGAAATTGGGAGGGCGAGCGTCCCCGCGAGCCGCGATGATGAGACCGCTTTCGTGAATAATGCCTGGCGAGACCCGCTTACGAAGATAACGAATCTAAGTGCGGTTACGGATCCTTCGCACGCGGCTCGCGGGGACGCTCGCCCTCCCACAGGGATTGATTGTTCCCCGGGCGCTGCAGGGAATTGCCGTGTAACGAGGAATGATTAGAGATAATTGCCATAAAATGGAGGATTGCCATGCGTTTTCTCTTCATGCTGTCCTGTCTGTTCTGTCTTGCCGGGCTGGCGTTTGCCGAGGCCCAGGTCTGGTTGCGGGTGTCCGTCGTGGAGCCGGAGGCAACCGCCTGGCGCGCGCACGTGACCGCTTATACGACGCGCAGCAAGACGGAGGATCTGTATATCGGCGACACCGCCGGCACTGATGCCAACGCCGTCAAGCCGCATGCCGCCGGCACGCCGAGCCAGTGGGTGGATTTCACCCCATACCTGAAGAGTCTGAAGGTCGTCTCCGTGCGCTTTGCCTTCGACGGGCTGAAAAATGTGCGGGCGAAGTTCGACATCGCCACCGCGGCGGACGACAACGCCATCGTGCGCTCGATCACCGATTATGACCGCGAATGGCAGGGGCAGCCCGGCAACGTCATCGCGCTGCGTATCCCGGCCGACCCGGTGAAAGATAAGCAGTGGCTGCTCTCCATCCGTGAAGACACCCTGCGGCGGCTGAACGAGATCAAAGCGCTGAAGCTGCCGGACGGCCCGCGGCCGCGGCAGATCATCTGCATGACCGGCTTCCGCTCCAACGGGCAGTTTTACACCGATCCGGTCATCGCCGAGACGGATTTTGACATCATTACTCTGCTGGGCATGAACGGCTACTGGGAGCAGAACGGCGGCCAGCCCGGCGGGCTGCGCAAGTTCTGCAAGGAGCGCGGCATCAACGTGACCACCGTGTATCCGCGTATGGTGGGGTATCCGCCGTCCGATCAGTCGGTAGGCGGCGTGCGGCTGGACTGGCCGAAGTTCTCCGAGTGGCTCGATAAAACGTATAAGGGCCCCTTTGCCGGCGATCCGAAGAATCCTGACGGCGTGCCCATGGCCGTCGCCGACCTGAACGACGAGCCGGGCGGCACCGGATTCGCCGGACCGGAATACCAGGCGGAATTCCGCAAATACCTGCAGGGCAACGGCTTTACGCCCGAATTCTTCGGCAAGAAGAGCTGGGATGAAATCGAGACGCCGACCTTCAACTGGTGGCAGTATTTCAAAATGCGCGATCCGTTACTGACCGCCCCACTGCAGGCCCGTCGCCTTTTCTACTGGCAGACGCGCTTCTGGAACGAGACCACCGCGAAGACCTACGCCATGGCCACCGACCGCGTGCTGGCGAACGATAAGAATGTGATCGGCACCCGCGTCAACTTTGGTCCGCCCGAGTTATACGATTACGGCAGCCTGCCGCGCGGCACCGACGCCTTCGCGTTTGGTAAGGTACGCGGCGTGTCGCTGGGCTTCAACGAAGACTGGGTCGGCGGCGGCAGCCCGCGTCGGCCGCTGGAGAGCAACGCCCTCCTGGTCGATTTTGAGCGCGCCGCGCTGCGGCAGCAACACCCGGTGATTGGCGATTACATCACTTGCGATTCCAACCAGCAGACGGTGAAACTCCGCACCTTCGCCTGCCTGGCACGCGAGGTGAAGATCTTCGACTTCTACTATTACGGTCCGGCCTACACCTATTTTGACCACTGGAGCGATAACTTCCCGATGGTGCAGGGGGTGGCTGAGATGACGCGCGACATGGGCGCGGTGGACGGTCTGCTCTACGCGGGCAAGGCGCCGAAGGCGCAGGTGGCGCTGCTCTACTCGAAATCATGGCCGGCGTGGAAGCTGGACGACACCGAGCAGAACGAGCAGATGATGGCCTACGTCGCGCTATTGCATGCCGGCATCCCGGTGGACCTGGTGTCCGACGAGGAAGTGGCCGACGGGCGTTTCGCCGCGGTGAAATACAAGGCGCTCTACGTGGTGAACGAGTCCATCCCGGCTGCCGCGCTGACCGCCATCGATGGGTGGGTGAAAAAGGGTGGCAAGCTGTGGGCGGCAGGTTGGACCGGCATGCGTGACGAATACAACGAGCCCACCACGGCCTGGAATGCCATGTTCGCCATCACAACGCGCGCCTGGAAGCCCACCGGCGACCTGAAGCGCCTGGGCGAGCAGATTAAGCCGGACGACTGGAGACGGCCGATCTATGGGCGCGAGGTGACGGGCATTACCTCGCCGGCGCATCGTTACGGCCGCGGACAGGTGCAGATTGTCGCGCAGGCGCCCGGCAAGGCCTACCTGGATGGGGCGAAGGAGATCAAAGGCTCGCTGGTGAACGCCGTCATTTATCCGGAAGGCCCGGCGCGCGATGTCTACGCAAAATTCGCCCTCGAAGCCGGCGTCAAGCCGCCGGCATTTACCTCGGTCAGCCAGATCCTCGCCTTTCCGCTCTGGTCAAAAGGCGCGGGCGTGGTGCTGATCGCCAATTACACCGGGGAACCGGCGAAGGACGCCGTCACCGTGCGCTTCCAATCGCCCGTGCGTGTGCAAACCCTCCGCTCCTTGCACCACGGCGCCTTGAGGTTCAAGCGTACCCATGGTTACATCGAATGCAGCCTGCCGGTAAATGACGTGACGGATATCTTGGTGGTGAATCAATAAAATACCGGGCTCGCAGGCCTGTGGCGGAGTATCGCCGCAAGCCTGCGAGCCCGGTGGGTTATTTCGTCGTCTTCGTGGTTTTTGCCTTGGTCGTCTTCGCCTTCGTCGCCTTGCCGTTGCCGGAGGCTTTCGGTTTGGCCTTCGTCTCCGTTTTCACCTTGGCGGCGGCCTTCGGCTTTTCTTCTTTTGGCGGCTTCTCCTCGCGCGGGATGATCTCGTAAGTGCCTTCCTCCGGCAATTTCTGGAGGCTCCGGCACTTCGGGAAGCCGCTGCAGCCGAGGAATTGGCCGCGCCGGCTGGTGCGCAGCGCCATCGGCGCTCCGCACTTCTCGCACTTGATGCTCGTCCACTGCGCCGGTTCCTTCTTCGGTTTCTCCGGCTCGCCCGGCATCGGCTTGATGGTCTTGCACTCCGGGTAGCGGCTGCAGCCCAGGAACGGGCCGCGGCGGCTGCGGCGGACCACCATCGGCGCCCCGCACTGCTCGCAGACTTCCTGCGGCGGCGCTTCGCCCTCCGCGCCTTCTTCGCCGCCGTTTTCCGGCTTCAGCAGCTGTTCTTCCTGCATGGTGTATTTGCACTCGGGGAAGCCGGAGCACGCTACGAAGCGCCCGAAACGGCCCTCGCGCAGCACCAGGCCCTTGCCGCATTCCGGGCACACCTGCTCCAGCGGCACATCGGGCACCTTGATGCGCTCCATCTTCTCCGCGGCTTCCTCCAGCGCGTGCTCGAAGGGGCCGTAGAACTTCTCCAGCACCTGCACCCAGTCCTCCGCGCCGGACTCGATGGCGTCCAGCTCGCCCTCCACGTGCGCGGTGAAGTCCGGGTCGATGATTTCGGGGAAGTGCTTCTCCAGCTGCTCGGTTACCACCATGCCCAGGCCGGTGGGATGGAACTTCTTGGCTTCCAGGAAGGTGTAGCGCCGATCCACGATGGTGCTCAGGATGGGCGCGTAGGTGGAGGGGCGGCCGATGCCGCGCGACTCCAACGCCTTCACCAGCGTGGCCTCCGAGTAGCGCGCGGGCGGCTGCGTGAAATTCTGCGTCGTATTCAACTGCAGCAGATCCAGCGGGTTGCCCTCGTCCATCGCCGGCAGGAATTCCGCCTCTTCGCTGTCCGGCGACAGCACGCGGAAGCCGGGGAACTTCACCCGCTGGCCGTTGGCGCGCAGCAGGTAGTCGCCGGCGGCGACGTCCACCACCACCACGTCCAGAATCGCGTTCGCCATCTGGCTGGCCAGGAAGCGCTTCCAGATCAATCGGTAAAGCTTGAGCTGGTCGGGGTTCAGGTCTTTCGCCACCTGCTCCGGCAGGCGCGTCACGTCGGTGGGGCGAATGGCTTCGTGCGCTTCCTGCGCGCCTTTCACCGCCTTCGTTTTGCGCTCTTTGCCCGGCAGGTATTCCTTGCCGTAGCGCGTCTCGATGTATTCCGCCGCCGCCGCCTGGGCCTCGTTGGAGACGCGGGTGGAGTCCGTGCGCATATAGGTGATCAGGCCCACCTGGCCTTCCGAGCTGGTCTCGATGCCTTCATATAATTGCTGCGCCAGCGCCATGGTGCGTTTCGCGCTGAAGCCGTGACTGCGGTTGGCCTCCTGCTGCAGCGTGCTGGTGATGAAGGGCGGCTGCGGGCTGCGCTGCTGCTGGCTGCGCTTCACCGCGGCGACGCGGTAGGCGGCCTGCTGCAGCGCGCTCTCGGCAATGCGCGCCTCTTCTTCATTGGACAGCTTCAGCTTTTTGCCGGCCTGCTCGATGAGCTTGGCGGAGAACTTGCGCGCTTCGTCACTCTCTACCGCCAGGTCGGCGATGATCGTCCAATATTCTTCCGCGACGAAGGCCTGGATTTCCTTTTCACGATCGCAAACGAGCTTCACTGCCACCGACTGCACGCGGCCGGCGGAGAGCCCGCTGCGCACCTTTTTCCAGAGGAGCGGGCTGAGCTGATAGCCCACCAGCCGGTCCAGCACGCGCCGCGCCTGCTGCGCGTCCACGCGCGGCATGTCGATCTTACGCGGGTGCTCCAGGGCGTGTTTCACCGCGCTCTGCGTAATCTCGTTGAACTCGATGCGCTCGGCGCCGTCCAGCCCCAGCACCTCGTGCAGGTGCCACGCGATGGCCTCGCCTTCGCGATCCGGGTCAGTCGCCAGGTAGACGCGCTGAGCGCGCTCCACCGCCTTGCGCAGCTTGCTGATGATCTCCGACTTATCTTTGATCGCCACGTATTTGGGCGCGAAATGCTTTTTCGGGTCCACGCCCAGGTCATGCTCCGGCAGGTCGCGGACGTGCCCCATCGAGGCCATGACTTCATAGTCATCACCCAGGTAATGTTTGATGGTCCGCGTCTTTGCCGGCGACTCGACGATAATTAATGTTTTGATAGCCAAATTGCTACATTTCCTCCTGCACGACTCATCCGAGATTCTCGTCAACCTGGTGCAGTTTCGTGTTCAATTGCGGCGCAGCCACCCTGCGTCACAACGGGCACATGGTACACGCTTTATATTCATCGCGCAAGGGATTCCCGTTTGCCGGCACGGTTTAAACCTCGAAGCAGCCCGTTTCATAGTGCAGGGACTGTCCCGACCCTGCGTGACCAGACACGTTCGCCTTCCCCAATCTCCGCCTCCACAACCCCGGGACTGTCATCGCTTGGGGACTGTCCCGTGCCCTCAGGACTGGCAGCCGCCCGCCTTCCTCAACTCCGCTTTCACAACCCCGGGACTGTCCCCCCACGTGCGAAAGGTTCGCCTGGTCACGAGGGGGGACAGTCCCGTGATCCCGTTCCCGAGTATTAAATCCGAAGACCGGCTCCGGTCCCGCGGGCCCGGGACAGTCCCAGAGTAAAGTTGGGGAGATTTTCGCGAAAAACCGCCAAAACAGGTTTAAAACTGCTCGTTTTTGGGTATAGAGCAACTATCCGCGACAAATGTCACCTTTTCTCCAGATCCCGAATTAACCCGATTTTACGCACAAAATATCACCGGGGCCGGGGATCTGCGGGGATCTGCACAGTAATTGCACCTGCAGCGGTGCTGTGTTATAACAGGAGAACCATGGGTTGCACGATCTGCCACCCGACTGGAGGTAATCCATGGCCAGGAATGAACCGCTCTCCAAAGGTGAAAAGCGGCTGCTGATTGCCAGCATTGCCTTCGTCATTATAATCGGCGCATTTGGCTGGTGGTATCACGCCATCAACGTAGACCCCATTGTCCATTTCCCTCCTTCACCGCCGCTGCCCAACCCGAATGCGCGAGATGTTTTCCTGGCGGCGGCGAAGCTGCAGGTACAATCACTGAAAAAGCCTGCGACAAAGCGCACATTTCGGGTTTCTGATATCAACAATTTCATCCAGGCAGGCAACATCCTTCCCCAACCGAAAACATCATTTCCGCCGCCATCCCTCGCCGAGATGAAAGCGCTGGTTGCCAAAAATGCGGCTGCCATCGCGAAAGCGCGCCAGGGGTTGGCTTATGCGTATGGCAGCCCTCCGCTGCGCTCGAATCCTGACGGAGTTGCTGAGTACTTGAGGTTACGCCTGCTGGCATACGCCATGCAGGCGGATGGCGATGTAAAATGCGCGACCGGCGATTGGGATGGCGCGGTCGAGCGCTATGTGGATGTGATACACTTCGGCACCGTCGGATCCCATGGGGAGGCGTTTTACTTTTCGCTGTGGCGCATGCGGAATGCCGGCTGGTCGGATACATGGGCAACGCTCGACCATGTCAGTGCCGCCGAAGCGCGCCGGGCTGCGCGGCGCCTGGAGAAGATCGCCGGACAGCGAACACCCCTGGCCGTGATGCTGGAGGAGGAGAAGTGGGAAACACAGGCGGAGATGATCAAGCTGTTCCGCGAGCCGAACTGGCGAAAGGATTTTGGTAACGACCTTTCTCTTGAAGGTGAACAGGCGCGAGACTATCTCCTGCAACGGTTCGTCAGTAAGCGCGCGGTGATACGTCATATTTCGCAATACATGGATGCGCTGATTGCCGATGCGAAAAAACCATACCCGCTGAACGTGAAAACGTCGTACCCGCTGCGTGATCCCATGAGCCAGGCAGTCCTGTCCGGCAAAAGCATGCCGTTCTCTTATATCCGCATGGATGTCTTCAATGATCTGTTGATGGTTTCCTTCGCCTTGCGCGCTTATAAAGCAGACCACAACGCCTACCCCGCCAGCCTGCATGCCCTGGCGCCGGCCTACTTGAAAGCAGTGCCGGCCGATCCCTTTTCTACCGGCATGCTGAAATATAAAAAAACCGGCGAATCCTATATACTCTACAGTGTCGGTCCGGACGGAAGAGACGACGGCGGTCAGCCCAGTGCCGATGGGACAGCATCAACACCGGGCCCCTCGCTGACATCCGCTCCATCGTATCTCAGCGAGGCAAGCACCGGCGATATCGTGGCAGGGGTCAACTTACATTGATACCGGCTGACAGGAGGTAACATGGCCAGGAATGAACCGTTGTCCAAAGGTGAAAAGCGGCTGCTGATCGCCAGCCTCGTTTTCGTGCTCCTTGCCGGCGTGGTCGGCTACAGGTTCTATTCGATCAATGTGAATCCCGTCGTAAGCATCCCCGAGCCGCCGCCGATGCCCAGTCCCAACGCGATGGATGTCTACCTGGCCGCGCAGAAGCTGATTGTGCATGATATCCCTGCTCCTGCTGGATTTTCTTCATCAATCCACCCGGGTAATAAGCTGACGATCGATGATATTCGTGCGTGCACCCATGCCGGGAAGATCGCGCCGAATCCCAGGGGGCGCGTGCCGAAACCACCGAAGCTGGCGGACATGCAGGCGCTGATGGCAAAGAATGCCCCGGTCATGGCGAAGGCGCGACAGGGGTTTTCCTGCGAATACCATGAGATACCAAGTCGTGCCATCGAAACGCTCTACCCGCATTTGTCGAAACTGCGCGATCTTATGCGGACCATGATGGCCGACGGTGTTGTGAGATGCGCGAGCGGTGATTGGGACGGCGGCGCCGAACGATTCCTTGATGTAATGCGCATCGGCAACGATTGTCCCCGCGGAGGGATACTCATTTCTATGCAAACCGGGGACAGCCTGCAGGCTGTCGGCCGCAGGGAAGCCTGGAGTACCCTGGACCACATCAGCAGTGCTGAAGCGCGCCGGGCCGCCCGTCGTCTGGAAGAGATGGCTGCCCGCCGGGTGCAGCTTGCCGATATCCTTCGGGAAGATAAATATATTATGCAGGCATCATTGCTGAAGCTATTCAACGTTCCGGGATGGCGAAAACCCTCAAGCTCCGATTTTACGATGATGAGCTTTATCCGCGGCCACGATATTCCCGATTGGAAAACGGAACTGCGGATACAGACTGCAAGCAAGCGATCGATCATGCGCCATTTCACCCGGCATATGGATGCCCTGATTGCCAACACGAAGAAACTTTACCCGGCAAGTGCGAAACCTCCGCCGCTGCCGAACGACCCGATCTGTGAGATAATTCTGCCGGTTTTTGATAGAGCCTGGAAGCAGTATGCCGCTGCCCAAACCGAGAATGACTTGCTAATGGTCTCTTTCGCCTTGCGCGCGTATAAAGCGGATCAGGGCGCCTACCCCACCAATGTAAAGGCGCTAACACCGGTATATCTACAAACCATTCCCACCGATGTTTTCTCTGCTGGTCCGCTGAAATATAAGGTTACCGGTAAATCCTGTATACTCTACAGCGTCGGTCCGGATGGCAAGGACAATGGTGGCACGCCCGGTGCCGATGGCACGCCTGCTGCACCCGTCACCGGTTTCACGATTTTGCTCCCTGATAACCCGGGTTTTATCGGGAGAATGAGATTATAAGCTGACACCAGCAAATAGGAGATACGCGATGGTCAGGAATGAACCGCTCTCCAAAGGTGAAAAGCGGCTGCTGATCTTCAGCATCCTCTTCGTGCTCCTTGCCGGCGGGCTGGGGTACGGGTTTTTTCGATCAACGTGAACCCGTGGTCAACATCCCGGCGCCGCCGCCGATGCCTAATCCGAATGCGCGGGATCTGTATGTAGCTGCGCAGGGGCTGGAAGTTACCGATTTGTATATCGGGAACGGTCCGTCCGGTTATGGGCTGACGGTAGATAACGTGTATGAAAATATCCGGGCTGGGAAGATTGTGACCGGCCCGAAGTGGAGAGTGAAGACGCCGCCGAAATTGGCAGACATGCAGGTATTGATGGCGAAGAATGCACCGGCGATTACCATGATTCACCAGGGGTTCGCTTGTGAGTTTCGCGAAGTGCCTGTGCGCTCTTTCAATCAACTCTTTCCTCATGTTGCGAAGATGCGCGGCCTGGCGCGGCTGATGCTGGCAGACGGCAGGGTGAGGTGCGCCAGCGGCGACTGGGACGGCGGCGCGGAGCGGTTCATCGATATCATCCGCCTGGGCAACGATCTCCCCCGCGGCGGGGTGATGATCTCCGGGCTGGTCGGCGTTGCCGTGCAGGCCATCGGGCGGAATGATGCCTGGGACACCGTGGACCATGTCAGCGCCACCGAGGCTATGCGCGCCGCCCGCCGGCTAGAGCAGATCGCCGCCACCCGCGTGCCGTATACCGACGTGCTGCAGGAAGAAAAGTGGGCCGGGCAGGCGGGATTGCTGGAGATGTTCAACGCATCGCGCTGGCGCACGAAAGTGTTCCCTGTGCTGGCCGGGAATAACGCAGGCAATGCCTATCCCCCCGCTTTTGACTTTCGCGTTCAGCTCGCCAGCAAGCGGGTGATCATGGCCAATTACACCCGCTATATAGATGCCCTCATCTACAACGCGAAGCACCCGTCCGCGCAGATTCCTCCTCCGATGCCCACCGATCCTGTGACGAGGATGATCGTGCCCACCTTCGCGAAGGCGCGTTCACGGTACGTCGTTGCCGAGAGCGAAAACAACCGGTTGATGCTCGCCTACGCCCTGCGCGCCTACAATCTCGAGCACGGCGCCTACCCCGCCAGCCTCAACGCGCTGGCGCCGGCGTATCTGAAGGCGGTGCCGAACGATCCCTCCGCAACATCCGGCGCCTACCAGTATGCGCGGACCGGCAGCGGCTACACTCTCAGTGGTGCGGGGATGACCGCAAAGTGAGAGTGGGCTGATGGGCCCGTCATGGTCTGCCGTGTGTTACAATAAGTCACGGTGACCGGCCATATCTCCACAAAACGCATGGTGCAGTGGTTGCTGCTGCTCAGTCTCTCCACGGGGCTGGTTGCAGGGATTTTCGCTTGCCGGCAGGAATTTGCGGATTACCAGTATCTCCGCTTCGGCCTCTACCGCACGGCGTTGCGGCTGCTGGCGCCGGCGATGGATCGGTACGCGCTGTATGCCGCCGGGTTGCTGCTGGCGATGCTCGTTGCCGGGTGGCTCGGTCGCCGCGTGAAAGGCAAGGTGGGCGGGGCGCTGCAGGTGGTGCTGCCGCTGGCGGTTCTCGCTACCGCCGTCGGCCATGTGCTCCGCGGGTATCCGGCTTTCCTATATTCCGTCACACTTGCCGTCAAGACCGCCTTGCCGGCCATCAGTAGATTCGTCTGCGGGCCGGTGAGCCTGGGCATCGTGCTGGCGCTGCTGGTCGGCGCGCTGCTGTACGTGCGCGTGAAGCGTCGTCCGCAGGCTGGCATCTCTGCCGTCAAACGGCCTGCCTGCCAGCTGCGCGCGGTGGGGCGCGTCCTGCCCCGCGTGATCGCCGGCCTGCTCTGCTTGCCCGCGCTGGCCTTCATCGGGCTTAACCTGGCCGACGGCGTGATGGGGCTGCAGGCGAAGGCCGCCCTGCGCGACCGGCCGAATGTCATCTTCATCATGGTCGACACCCTGCGCACCGACCACGTGGGCTGCTACGGGTACGACGTGCCGGTGACGCCGAATATCGACCGCTTCGCGAAAGACGCCACGCGCTTCGCGGAGCCCGTCGCGCAGGCGTCGTGGACGATCTGGTCCGTGGATTCGCTGATGACCTCGCGTTTTCCCGATCAAATCGTCTCCAACGGCATGGGGGAGCAGCTCGGGCCCGCCTCCGACCTGCATCCCTATTACCCCACGCTGGCGAAGGTGCTGCAGAACCGGGGGTATGCCACGCACGCGGTGATCAGCAACCCGCTGCTGCGCCGCTCGCCCGGCAACATGATGGGGTACGATACCTACGACGACCTGCCCGCGAACGCCGACAAAGACTGCAAGGAAACCTCGCCGCGCGTGAACCAGGCGGCGATGAAGGTGTTGGACCGGCTGCAGGGGAAGCGGTTCTTCCTGTCGCTGGTCTACATGGACCCGCATTACCCCTATCATATGAATAAGGGATTCCAGTATCCACCGTCACGGCGCGAGCCGGCGCGGCAGGCGCTGCTGGCCGGGTACAATACCCCGGCGAAGATGGCGGAACGGCGGAAGCGGCTGCAGGCCTACGACTCCGAGGTCGGCTACACCGACTATTACGTCGGCCAGCTTCTCGCTGACCTGAAGAAGCGGAAATTGTATGACGACAGCCTGATCGTGGTTTTCTCCGATCACGGCGAGGAGTTCCTGGAGCACCGCGACTTCGAGCACATGAAGACGGTCTACGACGAGGTGATCCGCGTGCCGCTGCTCGTGAAACTGCCGCGCCAGCGCCAGGGCAAAGTGGTCAGCGGCCGTTTCCCGCTGATCGACCTGTACCCCTCGCTGCTCGCCTACCTGCACATCGACGCCCGCGGTCTCGGTCTGCAAGGCGACACGGTGCCACTGCAAGGTCTGCTGCGCACCGTGAATAAACCGGTCTTTAGCTCGACGGAAGCCATCAAATGCGTGATCTACGCTAATTATAAATTCATCGAAACGGGCAAACCCGCGCAGATATTGATACCGAGACCGATACCCGCCCCTCCAATGGCCGGTGGTTATTTAGATCGGACCGGAGAGTCGTTTCCACAATCGGTTGACAGCAAAAAAGAGCCGCTTGTGCGGGAATCTACCGAGTTGTATTACCTGGCAAATGACCTGCTGGAGCAACATAACCTTATCAAGCGCGATCGACGGCCTGCCGCCGAGTTATCATCCCAGCTACATGCCCGCGACCAACGGCAATTGCCCTCTGACATCGCCCTGCACCAAGGCAGTGAGGCCGCGGAGAGCCCCCTCCTCTCCCCAGCCGAGCGCGACCGCCTGGAATCGCTGGGGTATCTGGGGAATTAACAGGACAGTGAGACGGTGCGGAAAGGGCCTGCCTCTCCGCACCGTGTCCGTGCCTATTCACGGATGACCAGGCACACCCGGTATTGGATTCGGAGTATTATCCAGTTGTGTGGTCAGGCCGGCGCCCGGCGGAGCGGGGCGAACCGTCAGGCGGCGCAGGCGCAGGTTGCTGAAGCGCACGGTCAGGCCCGGTTCGAGCGCCAGTTGTGCTCCAAGGCCGACCGTGCTGCCGGCAGTGGGCGACTGCAACGACAGGTTGACGGCTTTGTGCACCAGTGTCCCGTTCAGGTAGGTGGTCACCTCGTGGTCCCACAGCAGCAGGCGCAGCGTATTGCGCCGGCGCACCGGCACGGGGCATGTTGAAAATTGCGGGCTGCCGGCGAGATATGTCGAGCGGATACGCGCCTGGTTCTGCGACGGATCCACGAAATAATCCAGGCATTTTCCGCTGGAATCCCCCAGCTCCGCGGGACCTTGCATCAAATCCTGCCAGCGATAGCTGTTGTCGCTGGCGCCCGCCAGCAAGCCGGCGAAATGCATCGCGCCGGGTGGCGGCATGTTCAGGAACTCGACATCGCCGGTCATCTCCAGCCGCGCGCCGTATTCTCCGCGCAGGAAGATCTGCAGGCCATAATTGTCGATGATGCCGGTCAGCTCGCCGTTCCGCAGCGACCAGTTCCCGATGACCGGGTTCCAGGCCTGCAGGTCGGCGGCCGGCAGCAGTGTCATCCACTGACCGGATTGGAATTGCAGTTCCCGCTCGGTATCGGCCAGCCGTTGCCGGATATACCCCGCCGTCACCGGGTCCCATTTTTTCGCCAGGATGCGCTGGTATTCGGCTTTCGCCGCCGCCGGCCCCTTCGTCCGATGCAGCTTCTCCGCGGCGGCCAGCAGCGGGCCGGCGGGTTTGGCCCGTGTATATACCTCTTCCCTGATCAGCGCCAGGCTCTTTCTCTTACCGGGAAGGTAGCGGATATCCCGACCGGGATGCTTCACCGCATCGAATGCTTTCTTCGCGGCATCGTAATCCCCATGCTCCCAGGCCAGCATGGCGTGCAGCGTGCGGTAATCATCCTGGATGAGCGGAGTGCTCCCCTTCGCCGCGTAGCCGTCACACATCGCCGCCAGGTTCGCATACACATGCGGGCGCTGCCAGTATTCCCGCTCATTTCCCGAGTATTGGGTGATAAATTGCCGGCGGTCGCGCGCGATCGCATAGAGCATGTAGTAATACTGGGCGGGCACATCGGTGTCGAAGCGGCCGGTATCCAGGCACTCCTTCCCGAAGTCATACATAGCCTGGTGGCTGCCGCCCCAGCGCGGGAGCAGGGGGGAGACGAGCGTCTGGTAGGCCTCGAGATAATCGAATTGCGCCGCCACCGTCCGGTCGAACCAGAGCCGCGGCGCATCGGCGCTGTCGCCCATGGCGACGGTGATCATCAGCGCCGGCGCCTCCGGCCAGTCGGGATGCAGCTTATACGCCGCTTCCAACACGGTCCGTGCCTGGCGTAAATTGCCGGAAAATCCTTGCCACCCCTCCTTTGTGACGGTGTTCCCCCACCCGTTGCCGCGTGCCTGCCAGGCGGCATTGATCAATTGTCTACCCTCCAGCACCTTCGCCACGTAGGGATCGACGCCCGGCGTGGCCTTGAGTGCTTTGATCCACTGGTCGCCGTAGGGACCGAAGAAGTCGGACTGGTGGAGGAAGACATACACCTGGATCCGCTCTTCACCGGGCAGGAAACTGCCGTCGTGCAGGGAAGCCGCCGCCCACTGGATCGTCTGCGCGACCGTGGCCTGCGGCTCATTTGCCTGCCCGGTGAACGGCATGTCCCGGTAGCACATCGCCAACCGCGCCGGGGCGGCATACGTGCGGGACTTCGGGTATTTGCTGCCGGCGAACCCATTCGTCGCGCGCTGCAGCACGGGAATGGCCTCCATTGTCCGGCCCAGGATACTTAACCCCCGCCCGTAAATGTAGAGGATCAGCGGGTCCGTGCAGCCTGTGTCGAGCACGGCCTTCGCTTGCCGCGTCAATTCTTTGTCGGCAGGGGCGTCCGGCGCCTGGGTGACGGTGAGGACATAGTTCTTCAGCACGCGCTCCGCCGCTGCGTCCCACTTCGGCGAGCGCACGCCAAATTGATGATAGGCATCGAGCGAGGTGCGGGTGTTATACGCCACCAGCGCCTGCCGGAACTCTTTCGCGGTATGTTTGCTGGTGTGAGCGGGCAGCGGAGTGCCGGGTTTACCGCGCGCTACGCCGGGAGACGAGCCGGACCTGATCTGGTAGATCACCCCAAACACCAGCAGACCGATGCAGCCGAGCACGATGAGGCCAACTACCGAGAAGAAAAGAACCACGGACCGCAAAGACATCGCGACCTCCTTTCCGCGAGTAAAGGGCCATTGAAGCGGGATTGACGATAAACTTACTTATTATCATAACCCTGAAATGGTCGATTGACCAGTGGGCGGCAGGTCATTGGAGCGTAACCCCGGTGAAGGTATGATACAATAGGCATATGGACGGCCGGCTTAAACGAAAGAACACCCCGCTCACGAAGGGCGAGAAATGGCTGCTGTTTGGCAGCCTGCTGCTCATCGGGCTGCTCCTTGCGTATGCCATCTCCTCCTATGTCCTCGATCTGGATCCTGAAGTTAGTATCCCGCCACCCGCGCCGATGCCGAGTCCAAATGCGTTGGATTATTATATGCAGGCTCACTCGCTGATGGTCGCTACCATGCCTGCAGGTTCAAGCGCCACCGCACGAATGATTTATGCAGAGAACATCCGGAGATACATCAGCACTCGCGGCATTGTGCAGCCGCCGTCGAGTTGGTCGAAGGATACCCCGAGACTGGCAGACATGCAGGCGCTGTTGGCAAAAAACGCGCCGGTCTTCCCCATTGTGCGCCAGGCATTGAATACCGAATACCGCAATCTTGCCATGCGCACTTCCGATGCCTATAGTAACTTCCCCTTTTCTGATCTTCGTGGAATATCGCGATTGCTGGCGGCGGATGGTGATATCAAATGCTTGAGTGGAGATATCGACGGCGGAGTGGAACGATACATCGAACTGTTCAGGATGGGTGTCGACATCCCGCGTGGTGGACCGATAGATACCGCAAGCATCGGTATAGTCGCACAAAAGCAAGCCAGAGCCGGCATGTGGTCGTTCCAAGACAAACTCAGCGGTAATAAGGCCGCCCAGGTAGCCCGCCGCCTGGAGACGATCATCATGCAGAAGGTTCCGGTGGTTGATTTGCTTCAGGAAGAGAAATGGACCAGGCAAGCGCTGCTCATTGAATCTTTCCAACAACCTGGATGGCGAGGTCAGTATAACAGTTGGGGAACCTCTAATTTTTCTCTTTCTCCAGCGATCAATCTACACTTCACGTCAAAGCGAACTATCATCCGCAATTACACCCGTTGCCTCGATGCCACAATCTCGAATGCGAAATTGCCATATGCCAGGCGAAAGAAAGAACGACCGGATTCGGGAGATTTCGTCAGCGATAGGTATACCGATGAAGCCCGGTATCTGCTAATAGATTCTCTTCGCAATGATACGATGAATGCCTTGCTTATCGTTGCTCTTGCGTTACATGCCCATCACGCCGATCATGCCAACTATCCCGCCAGCCTCGAAGAGCTGGCACCGAAGTATCTATGCGCCATTCCGGATGATCCCTTTGTCATTAAAGGCCCGTTGCGATATCGGCGATCAGGTAAGTCATATACGCTGTATAGCATCGGTCCCGACGGTATTGATGACGGCGGACGGGCGTGCACCAGCAGGGACAGGGATTATAAAAAGAATAAATGGGTGATTCGTCCATCATTGCTTGAAGAAATAAATTCAAGCAAGCTTGGCGACATCGTCGCCGGCACCAACCGTCCGTAAGAATCTCACTCCGCTTCCACTGACCACCTCTTTCTCTTTCTCCCCAGCGTAAAGAAGCAAGCGGCGGAAAAGACCGGATAAAGCCATGATAACTCTATCCGGTCTTTTCCGCCGCTTGCCTGGCCACGATGGGGAGAAAGAGAAAGAGTAAAAGAAAGAGGCCGGTCTACGATCGCTTTTCCTTTCACTTATCCACCGTTTCCATATAAAATAACTCCATGCGCCGTGTCCTCTATATCTGCTTCGACCATATCCCCTCGCCCAAGGGGGCGGGGACGCACGTGCGGTACTTCGTGGAGGCGCTGGCGGAGCGGTACGACGTAACACTGTTATGCCTGGGTGAGACGGGGGATGAGGTGTGTTTCGGGGCGCGGCGGGTGGGGCTGGCGCTGGAGCAGGCGAATTATCTGGACCGCGCGCTGGCGTTTCGCGAGGCGGTGTGGGACGAGCTGGAGCGCGGCGAGTATGACATCGTGCACTACCGGACCATGTGGGCGGCGCTGCCGGTGGCGGAGGAGTTGTCCCGCCGGGGCTTTGCGGCGGTGTGCGAGGTGAACGGGGTGGAGAGCGTGGAGCTGAAGTACCACTACCCCGCGTTGCGCGGTCGGCCCGAGCTGCTGGATAAACTGCGCGCGCAGGAGCGACTGGCCTTCACCACCGCCACCACGCTGGTGACGCCGTCGGAGGTGACGCGGCATTACCTGGCCAGCCACGGGGCGCCGGAGGAGCGCGTCACCGTCATCCCCAACGGCGTAGATCTGCAACGTTTTCATCCTGCGCCCGCGCCGGAAAACGACCAGCCGGTGCTCCTCTACGTGGGCACGCTGGCGCCGTGGCAGGGGCTGGAATTCACGTTGGAGGCCATGCAGCGGGTGACGGCGGTGCGTCCCGCCTGCCTGCGCGTGCTGGGCGCCGGCGCGCGGCGCTGGGGGCGAGAGTTGGAACGGCATATCGAGAAGCTGGGCCTGACCGAGTGCGTGGAATTCCTGCCACCGGTGCCGCATGAGGAGGTGCCGGGGGTGATCCACTCCGCCGACCTTTGCCTCTGCCCGCTGGCCCCCACCGAGCGCAACCTGGCGCAGGGTTGCAGCCCGGTGAAGCTCTTCGAATACCTAGCCTGTGGCAAGCCCATCGTCGCCTCCAACCTGCCGGTGATCCGCGAGGTGCTGACGCACGAAGAGGACAGCCTGCTCTTCACCGTCACTAAACCCGCGCGGCTGGCGGACGCCATTCTTCGCGTGCTGGAAGATACCGACTTGCGCCAACGCCTTGCGGAAAACGCTCGCCGCCGGGCGGAGGGGTTTAGTTGGCGGAAGGCACAGGAGGCGTTGCTAGATGTCTACAAGGTCCTAGATGACACTTGCTCTCAAAGATAAGTCAGGGGTGGGAGTGAGACTCTCAGTCTGGAAGGGTGCGAGAGCCCCGCTCGTCTATAGGTAGGCCTACCTATAGACGAGCGGGGCTCTCGCACCCTTCCAGACTGAGAGTCTCACTCCCACCCCTGACTTATCTTTGAGAGCAAGTGTCATCTAGGACCTTGTAGACATCTAGCAACGCCTCCTGTGCCTTCCGCCAACTAAACCCCTCCGCCCGGCGGCGAGCGTTTTCCGCAAGGCGTTGGCGCAAGTCGGTATCTTCCAGCACGCGAAGAATGGCGTCCGCCAGCCGCGCGGGTTTAGTGACGGTGAAGAGCAGGCTGTCCTCTTCGTGCGTCAGCACCTCGCGGATCACCGGCAGGTTGGAGGCGACGATGGGCTTGCCACAGGCTAGGTATTCGAAGAGCTTCACCGGGCTGCAACCCTGCGCCAGGTTGCGCTCGGTGGGGGCCAGCGGGCAGAGGCAAAGGTCGGCGGAGTGGATCACCCCCGGCACCTCCTCATGCGGCACCGGTGGCAGGAATTCCACGCACTCGGTCAGGCCCAGCTTCTCGATATGCCGTTCCAACTCTCGCCCCCAGCGCCGCGCGCCGGCGCCCAGCACGCGCAGGCAGGCGGGACGCACCGCCGTCACCCGCTGCATGGCCTCCAACGTGAATTCCAGCCCCTGCCACGGCGCCAGCGTGCCCACGTAGAGGAGCACCGGCTGGTCGTTTTCCGGCGCGGGCGCAGGATGAAAACGTTGCAGATCTACGCCGTTGGGGATGACGGTGACGCGCTCCTCCGGCGCCCCGTGGCTGGCCAGGTAATGCCGCGTCACCTCCGACGGCGTCACCAGCGTGGTGGCGGTGGTGAAGGCCAGTCGCTCCTGCGCGCGCAGTTTATCCAGCAGCTCGGGCCGACCGCGCAACGCGGGGTAGTGGTACTTCAGCTCCACGCTCTCCACCCCGTTCACCTCGCACACCGCCGCAAAGCCCCGGCGGGACAACTCCTCCGCCACCGGCAGCGCCGCCCACATGGTCCGGTAGTGCACGATGTCATACTCGCCGCGCTCCAGCTCGTCCCACACCGCCTCGCGAAACGCCAGCGCGCGGTCCAGATAATTCGCCTGCTCCAGCGCCAGCCCCACCCGCCGCGCCCCGAAACACACCTCATCCCCCGTCTCACCCAGGCATAACAGTGTTACGTCGTACCGCTCCGCCAGCGCCTCCACGAAGTACCGCACGTGCGTCCCCGCCCCCTTGGGCGAGGGGATATGGTCGAAGCAGATATAGAGGACACGGCGCATGGAGTTATTTTATATGGAAACGGTGGATAAGTGAAAGGAAAAGCGATCGTAGACCGGCCTCTTTCTTTTACTCTTTCTCTTTCTCCCCATCGTGGCCAGGCAAGCGGCGGAAAAGACCGGATAGAGTTATCATGGCTTTATCCGGTCTTTTCCGCCGCTTGCTTCTTTACGCTGGGGAGAAAGAGAAAGAGGTGGTCAGTGGAAGCGGAGTGAGATTCTTACGGACGGTTGGTGCCGGCGACGATGTCGCCAAGCTTGCTTGAATTTATTTCTTCAAGCAATGATGGACGAATCACCCATTTATTCTTTTTATAATCCCTGTCCCTGCTGGTGCACGCCCGTCCGCCGTCATCAATACCGTCGGGACCGATGCTATACAGCGTATATGACTTACCTGATCGCCGATATCGCAACGGGCCTTTAATGACAAAGGGATCATCCGGAATGGCGCATAGATACTTCGGTGCCAGCTCTTCGAGGCTGGCGGGATAGTTGGCATGATCGGCGTGATGGGCATGTAACGCAAGAGCAACGATAAGCAAGGCATTCATCGTATCATTGCGAAGAGAATCTATTAGCAGATACCGGGCTTCATCGGTATACCTATCGCTGACGAAATCTCCCGAATCCGGTCGTTCTTTCTTTCGCCTGGCATATGGCAATTTCGCATTCGAGATTGTGGCATCGAGGCAACGGGTGTAATTGCGGATGATAGTTCGCTTTGACGTGAAGTGTAGATTGATCGCTGGAGAAAGAGAAAAATTAGAGGTTCCCCAACTGTTATACTGACCTCGCCATCCAGGTTGTTGGAAAGATTCAATGAGCAGCGCTTGCCTGGTCCATTTCTCTTCCTGAAGCAAATCAACCACCGGAACCTTCTGCATGATGATCGTCTCCAGGCGGCGGGCTACCTGGGCGGCCTTATTACCGCTGAGTTTGTCTTGGAACGACCACATGCCGGCTCTGGCTTGCTTTTGTGCGACTATACCGATGCTTGCGGTATCTATCGGTCCACCACGCGGGATGTCGACACCCATCCTGAACAGTTCGATGTATCGTTCCACTCCGCCGTCGATATCTCCACTCAAGCATTTGATATCACCATCCGCCGCCAGCAATCGCGATATTCCACGAAGATCAGAAAAGGGGAAGTTACTATAGGCATCGGAAGTGCGCATGGCAAGATTGCGGTATTCGGTATTCAATGCCTGGCGCACAATGGGGAAGACCGGCGCGTTTTTTGCCAACAGCGCCTGCATGTCTGCCAGTCTCGGGGTATCCTTCGACCAACTCGACGGCGGCTGCACAATGCCGCGAGTGCTGATGTATCTCCGGATGTTCTCTGCATAAATCATTCGTGCGGTGGCGCTTGAACCTGCAGGCATGGTAGCGACCATCAGCGAGTGAGCCTGCATATAATAATCCAACGCATTTGGACTCGGCATCGGCGCGGGTGGCGGGATACTAACTTCAGGATCCAGATCGAGGACATAGGAGGAGATGGCATACGCAAGGAGCAGCCCGATGAGCAGCAGGCTGCCAAACAGCAGCCATTTCTCGCCCTTCGTGAGCGGGGTGTTCTTTCGTTTAAGCCGGCCGTCCATATGCCTATTGTATCATACCTTCACCGGGGTTACGCTCCAATGACCTGCCGCCCACTGGTCAATCGACCATTTCAGGGTTATGATAATAAGTAAGTTTATCGTCAATCCCGCTTCAATGGCCCTTTACTCGCGGAAAGGAGGTCGCGATGTCTTTGCGGTCCGTGGTTCTTTTCTTCTCGGTAGTTGGCCTCATCGTGCTCGGCTGCATCGGTCTGCTGGTGTTTGGGGTGATCTACCAGATCAGGTCCGGCTCGTCTCCCGGCGTAGCGCGCGGTAAACCCGGCACTCCGCTGCCCGCTCACACCAGCAAACATACCGCGAAAGAGTTCCGGCAGGCGCTGGTGGCGTATAACACCCGCACCTCGCTCGATGCCTATCATCAATTTGGCGTGCGCTCGCCGAAGTGGGACGCAGCGGCGGAGCGCGTGCTGAAGAACTATGTCCTCACCGTCACCCAGGCGCCGGACGCCCCTGCCGACAAAGAATTGACGCGGCAAGCGAAGGCCGTGCTCGACACAGGCTGCACGGACCCGCTGATCCTCTACATTTACGGGCGGGGGTTAAGTATCCTGGGCCGGACAATGGAGGCCATTCCCGTGCTGCAGCGCGCGACGAATGGGTTCGCCGGCAGCAAATACCCGAAGTCCCGCACGTATGCCGCCCCGGCGCGGTTGGCGATGTGCTACCGGGACATGCCGTTCACCGGGCAGGCAAATGAGCCGCAGGCCACGGTCGCGCAGACGATCCAGTGGGCGGCGGCTTCCCTGCACGACGGCAGTTTCCTGCCCGGTGAAGAGCGGATCCAGGTGTATGTCTTCCTCCACCAGTCCGACTTCTTCGGTCCCTACGGCGACCAGTGGATCAAAGCACTCAAGGCCACGCCGGGCGTCGATCCCTACGTGGCGAAGGTGCTGGAGGGTAGACAATTGATCAATGCCGCCTGGCAGGCACGCGGCAACGGGTGGGGGAACACCGTCACAAAGGAGGGGTGGCAAGGATTTTCCGGCAATTTACGCCAGGCACGGACCGTGTTGGAAGCGGCGTATAAGCTGCATCCCGACTGGCCGGAGGCGCCGGCGCTGATGATCACCGTCGCCATGGGCGACAGCGCCGATGCGCCGCGGCTCTGGTTCGACCGGACGGTGGCGGCGCAATTCGATTATCTCGAGGCCTACCAGACGCTCGTCTCCCCCCTGCTCCCGCGCTGGGGCGGCAGCCACCAGGCTATGTATGACTTCGGGAAGGAGTGCCTGGATACCGGCCGCTTCGACACCGATGTGCCCGCCCAGTATTACTACATGCTCTATGCGATCGCGCGCGACCGCCGGCAATTTATCACCCAATACTCGGGAAATGAGCGGGAATACTGGCAGCGCCCGCATGTGTATGCGAACCTGGCGGCGATGTGTGACGGCTACGCGGCGAAGGGGAGCACTCCGCTCATCCAGGATGATTACCGCACGCTGCACGCCATGCTGGCCTGGGAGCATGGGGATTACGATGCCGCGAAGAAAGCATTCGATGCGGTGAAGCATCCCGGTCGGGATATCCGCTACCTTCCCGGTAAGAGAAAGAGCCTGGCGCTGATCAGGGAAGAGGTATATACACGGGCCAAACCCGCCGGCCCGCTGCTGGCCGCCGCGGAGAAGCTGCATCGGACGAAGGGGCCGGCGGCGGCGAAAGCCGAATACCAGCGCATCCTGGCGAAAAAATGGGACCCGGTGACGGCGGGGTATATCCGGCAACGGCTGGCCGATACCGAGCGGGAACTGCAATTCCAATCCGGTCAGTGGATGACACTGCTGCCGGCCGCCGACCTGCAGGCCTGGAACCCGGTCATCGGGAACTGGTCGCTGCGGAACGGCGAGCTGACCGGCATCATCGACAATTATGGCCTGCAGATCTTCCTGCGCGGAGAATACGGCGCGCGGCTGGAGATGACCGGCGATGTCGAGTTCCTGAACATGCCGCCACCCGGCGCGATGCATTTCGCCGGCTTGCTGGCGGGCGCCAGCGACAACAGCTATCGCTGGCAGGATTTGATGCAAGGTCCCGCGGAGCTGGGGGATTCCAGCGGAAAATGCCTGGATTATTTCGTGGATCCGTCGCAGAACCAGGCGCGTATCCGCTCGACATATCTCGCCGGCAGCCCGCAATTTTCAACATGCCCCGTGCCGGTGCGCCGGCGCAATACGCTGCGCCTGCTGCTGTGGGACCACGAGGTGACCACCTACCTGAACGGGACACTGGTGCACAAAGCCGTCAACCTGTCGTTGCAGTCGCCCACTGCCGGCAGCACGGTCGGCCTTGGAGCACAACTGGCGCTCGAACCGGGCCTGACCGTGCGCTTCAGCAACCTGCGCCTGCGCCGCCTGACGGTTCGCCCCGCTCCGCCGGGCGCCGGCCTGACCACACAACTGGATAATACTCCGAATCCAATACCGGGTGTGCCTGGTCATCCGTGAATAGGCACGGACACGGTGCGGAGAGGCAGGCCCTTTCCGCACCGTCTCACTGTCCTGTTAATTCCCCAGATACCCCAGCGATTCCAGGCGGTCGCGCTCGGCTGGGGAGAGGAGGGGGCTCTCCGCGGCCTCACTGCCTTGGTGCAGGGCGATGTCAGAGGGCAATTGCCGTTGGTCGCGGGCATGTAGCTGGGATGATAACTCGGCGGCAGGCCGTCGATCGCGCTTGATAAGGTTATGTTGCTCCAGCAGGTCATTTGCCAGGTAATACAACTCGGTAGATTCCCGCACAAGCGGCTCTTTTTTGCTGTCAACCGATTGTGGAAACGACTCTCCGGTCCGATCTAAATAACCACCGGCCATTGGAGGGGCGGGTATCGGTCTCGGTATCAATATCTGCGCGGGTTTGCCCGTTTCGATGAATTTATAATTAGCGTAGATCACGCATTTGATGGCTTCCGTCGAGCTAAAGACCGGTTTATTCACGGTGCGCAGCAGACCTTGCAGTGGCACCGTGTCGCCTTGCAGACCGAGACCGCGGGCGTCGATGTGCAGGTAGGCGAGCAGCGAGGGGTACAGGTCGATCAGCGGGAAACGGCCGCTGACCACTTTGCCCTGGCGCTGGCGCGGCAGTTTCACGAGCAGCGGCACGCGGATCACCTCGTCGTAGACCGTCTTCATGTGCTCGAAGTCGCGGTGCTCCAGGAACTCCTCGCCGTGATCGGAGAAAACCACGATCAGGCTGTCGTCATACAATTTCCGCTTCTTCAGGTCAGCGAGAAGCTGGCCGACGTAATAGTCGGTGTAGCCGACCTCGGAGTCGTAGGCCTGCAGCCGCTTCCGCCGTTCCGCCATCTTCGCCGGGGTATTGTACCCGGCCAGCAGCGCCTGCCGCGCCGGCTCGCGCCGTGACGGTGGATACTGGAATCCCTTATTCATATGATAGGGGTAATGCGGGTCCATGTAGACCAGCGACAGGAAGAACCGCTTCCCCTGCAGCCGGTCCAACACCTTCATCGCCGCCTGGTTCACGCGCGGCGAGGTTTCCTTGCAGTCTTTGTCGGCGTTCGCGGGCAGGTCGTCGTAGGTATCGTACCCCATCATGTTGCCGGGCGAGCGGCGCAGCAGCGGGTTGCTGATCACCGCGTGCGTGGCATACCCCCGGTTCTGCAGCACCTTCGCCAGCGTGGGGTAATAGGGATGCAGGTCGGAGGCGGGCCCGAGCTGCTCCCCCATGCCGTTGGAGACGATTTGATCGGGAAAACGCGAGGTCATCAGCGAATCCACGGACCAGATCGTCCACGACGCCTGCGCGACGGGCTCCGCGAAGCGCGTGGCGTCTTTCGCGAAGCGGTCGATATTCGGCGTCACCGGCACGTCGTACCCGTAGCAGCCCACGTGGTCGGTGCGCAGGGTGTCGACCATGATGAAGATGACATTCGGCCGGTCGCGCAGGGCGGCCTTCGCCTGCAGCCCCATCACGCCGTCGGCCAGGTTAAGCCCGATGAAGGCCAGCGCGGGCAAGCAGAGCAGGCCGGCGATCACGCGGGGCAGGACGCGCCCCACCGCGCGCAGCTGGCAGGCAGGCCGTTTGACGGCAGAGATGCCAGCCTGCGGACGACGCTTCACGCGCACGTACAGCAGCGCGCCGACCAGCAGCGCCAGCACGATGCCCAGGCTCACCGGCCCGCAGACGAATCTACTGATGGCCGGCAAGGCGGTCTTGACGGCAAGTGTGACGGAATATAGGAAAGCCGGATACCCGCGGAGCACATGGCCGACGGCGGTAGCGAGAACCGCCAGCGGCAGCACCACCTGCAGCGCCCCGCCCACCTTGCCTTTCACGCGGCGACCGAGCCACCCGGCAACGAGCATCGCCAGCAGCAACCCGGCGGCATACAGCGCGTACCGATCCATCGCCGGCGCCAGCAGCCGCAACGCCGTGCGGTAGAGGCCGAAGCGGAGATACTGGTAATCCGCAAATTCCTGCCGGCAAGCGAAAATCCCTGCAACCAGCCCCGTGGAGAGACTGAGCAGCAGCAACCACTGCACCATGCGTTTTGTGGAGATATGGCCGGTCACCGTGACTTATTGTAACACACGGCAGACCATGACGGGCCCATCAGCCCACTCTCACTTTGCGGTCATCCCCGCACCACTGAGAGTGTAGCCGCTGCCGGTCCGCGCATACTGGTAGGCGCCGGATGTTGCGGAGGGATCGTTCGGCACCGCCTTCAGATACGCCGGCGCCAGCGCGTTGAGGCTGGCGGGGTAGGCGCCGTGCTCGAGATTGTAGGCGCGCAGGGCGTAGGCGAGCATCAACCGGTTGTTTTCGCTCTCGGCAACGACGTACCGTGAACGCGCCTTCGCGAAGGTGGGCACGATCATCCTCGTCACAGGATCGGTGGGCATCGGAGGAGGAATCTGCGCGGACGGGTGCTTCGCGTTGTAGATGAGGGCATCTATATAGCGGGTGTAATTGGCCATGATCACCCGCTTGCTGGCGAGCTGAACGCGAAAGTCAAAAGCGGGGGGATAGGCATTGCCTGCGTTATTCCCGGCCAGCACAGGGAACACTTTCGTGCGCCAGCGCGATGCGTTGAACATCTCCAGCAATCCCGCCTGCCCGGCCCACTTTTCTTCCTGCAGCACGTCGGTATACGGCACGCGGGTGGCGGCGATCTGCTCTAGCCGGCGGGCGGCGCGCATAGCCTCGGTGGCGCTGACATGGTCCACGGTGTCCCAGGCATCATTCCGCCCGATGGCCTGCACGGCAACGCCGACCAGCCCGGAGATCATCACCCCGCCGCGGGGGAGATCGTTGCCCAGGCGGATGATATCGATGAACCGCTCCGCGCCGCCGTCCCAGTCGCCGCTGGCGCACCTCACCCTGCCGTCTGCCAGCATCAGCCGCGCCAGGCCGCGCATCTTCGCAACATGAGGAAAGAGTTGATTGAAAGAGCGCACAGGCACTTCGCGAAACTCACAAGCGAACCCCTGGTGAATCATGGTAATCGCCGGTGCATTCTTCGCCATCAATACCTGCATGTCTGCCAATTTCGGCGGCGTCTTCACTCTCCACTTCGGGCCGGTCACAATCTTCCCAGCCCGGATATTTTCATACACGTTATCTACCGTCAGCCCATAACCGGACGGACCGTTCCCGATATACAAATCGGTAACTTCCAGCCCCTGCGCAGCTACATACAGATCCCGCGCATTCGGATTAGGCATCGGCGGCGGCGCCGGGATGTTGACCACGGGTTCACGTTGATCGAAAAAACCCGTACCCCAGCCCGCCGGCAAGGAGCACGAAGAGGATGCTGAAGATCAGCAGCCGCTTTTCACCTTTGGAGAGCGGTTCATTCCTGACCATCGCGTATCTCCTATTTGCTGGTGTCAGCTTATAATCTCATTCTCCCGATAAAACCCGGGTTATCAGGGAGCAAAATCGTGAAACCGGTGACGGGTGCAGCAGGCGTGCCATCGGCACCGGGCGTGCCACCATTGTCCTTGCCATCCGGACCGACGCTGTAGAGTATACAGGATTTACCGGTAACCTTATATTTCAGCGGACCAGCAGAGAAAACATCGGTGGGAATGGTTTGTAGATATACCGGTGTTAGCGCCTTTACATTGGTGGGGTAGGCGCCCTGATCCGCTTTATACGCGCGCAAGGCGAAAGAGACCATTAGCAAGTCATTCTCGGTTTGGGCAGCGGCATACTGCTTCCAGGCTCTATCAAAAACCGGCAGAATTATCTCACAGATCGGGTCGTTCGGCAGCGGCGGAGGTTTCGCACTTGCCGGGTAAAGTTTCTTCGTGTTGGCAATCAGGGCATCCATATGCCGGGTGAAATGGCGCATGATCGATCGCTTGCTTGCAGTCTGTATCCGCAGTTCCGTTTTCCAATCGGGAATATCGTGGCCGCGGATAAAGCTCATCATCGTAAAATCGGAGCTTGAGGGTTTTCGCCATCCCGGAACGTTGAATAGCTTCAGCAATGATGCCTGCATAATATATTTATCTTCCCGAAGGATATCGGCAAGCTGCACCCGGCGGGCAGCCATCTCTTCCAGACGACGGGCGGCCCGGCGCGCTTCAGCACTGCTGATGTGGTCCAGGGTACTCCAGGCTTCCCTGCGGCCGACAGCCTGCAGGCTGTCCCCGGTTTGCATAGAAATGAGTATCCCTCCGCGGGGACAATCGTTGCCGATGCGCATTACATCAAGGAATCGTTCGGCGCCGCCGTCCCAATCACCGCTCGCGCATCTCACAACACCGTCGGCCATCATGGTCCGCATAAGATCGCGCAGTTTCGACAAATGCGGGTAGAGCGTTTCGATGGCACGACTTGGTATCTCATGGTATTCGCAGGAAAACCCCTGTCGCGCCTTCGCCATGACCGGGGCATTCTTTGCCATCAGCGCCTGCATGTCCGCCAGCTTCGGTGGTTTCGGCACGCGCCCCCTGGGATTCGGCGCGATCTTCCCGGCATGGGTGCACGCACGAATATCATCGATCGTCAGCTTATTACCCGGGTGGATTGATGAAGAAAATCCAGCAGGAGCAGGGATATCATGCACAATCAGCTTCTGCGCGGCCAGGTAGACATCCATCGCGTTGGGACTGGGCATCGGCGGCGGCTCGGGGATGCTTACGACGGGATTCACATTGATCGAATAGAACCTGTAGCCGACCACGCCGGCAAGGAGCACGAAAACGAGGCTGGCGATCAGCAGCCGCTTTTCACCTTTGGACAACGGTTCATTCCTGGCCATGTTACCTCCTGTCAGCCGGTATCAATGTAAGTTGACCCCTGCCACGATATCGCCGGTGCTTGCCTCGCTGAGATACGATGGAGCGGATGTCAGCGAGGGGCCCGGTGTTGATGCTGTCCCATCGGCACTGGGCTGACCGCCGTCGTCTCTTCCGTCCGGACCGACACTGTAGAGTATATAGGATTCGCCGGTTTTTTTATATTTCAGCATGCCGGTAGAAAAGGGATCGGCCGGCACTGCTTTCAAGTAGGCCGGCGCCAGGGCATGCAGGCTGGCGGGGTAGGCGTTGTGGTCTGCTTTATAAGCGCGCAAGGCGAAGGAAACCATCAACAGATCATTGAAGACATCCATGCGGATATAAGAGAACGGCATGCTTTTGCCGGACAGGACTGCCTGGCTCATGGGATCACGCAGCGGGTACGACGTTTTCACGTTCAGCGGGTATGGTTTTTTCGCATCGGCAATCAGCGCATCCATGTATTGCGAAATATGACGTATCACCGCGCGCTTACTGACGAACCGTTGCAGGAGATAGTCTCGCGCCTGTTCACCTTCAAGAGAAAGGTCGTTACCAAAATCCTTTCGCCAGTTCGGCTCGCGGAACAGCTTGATCATCTCCGCCTGTGTTTCCCACTTCTCCTCCTCCAGCATCACGGCCAGGGGTGTTCGCTGTCCGGCGATCTTCTCCAGGCGCCGCGCAGCCCGGCGCGCTTCGGCGGCACTGACATGGTCGAGCGTTGCCCATGTATCCGACCAGCCGGCATTCCGCATGCGCCACAGCGAAAAGTAAAACGCCTCCCCATGGGATCCGACGGTGCCGAAGTGTATCACATCCACATAGCGCTCGACCGCGCCATCCCAATCGCCGGTCGCGCATTTTACATCGCCATCCGCCTGCATGGCGTATGCCAGCAGGCGTAACCTCAAGTACTCAGCAACTCCGTCAGGATTCGAGCGCAGCGGAGGGCTGCCATACGCATAAGCCAACCCCTGGCGCGCTTTCGCGATGGCAGCCGCATTTTTGGCAACCAGCGCTTTCATCTCGGCGAGGGATGGCGGCGGAAATGATGTTTTCGGTTGGGGAAGGATGTTGCCTGCCTGGATGAAATTGTTGATATCAGAAACCCGAAATGTGCGCTTTGTCGCAGGCTTTTTCAGTGATTGTACCTGCAGCTTCGCCGCCGCCAGGAAAACATCTCGCGCATTCGGGTTGGGCAGCGGCGGTGAAGGAGGGAAATGGACAATGGGGTCTACGTTGATGGCGTGATACCACCAGCCAAATGCGCCGATTATAATGACGAAGGCAATGCTGGCAATCAGCAGCCGCTTTTCACCTTTGGAGAGCGGTTCATTCCTGGCCATGGATTACCTCCAGTCGGGTGGCAGATCGTGCAACCCATGGTTCTCCTGTTATAACACAGCACCGCTGCAGGTGCAATTACTGTGCAGATCCCCGCAGATCCCCGGCCCCGGTGATATTTTGTGCGTAAAATCGGGTTAATTCGGGATCTGGAGAAAAGGTGACATTTGTCGCGGATAGTTGCTCTATACCCAAAAACGAGCAGTTTTAAACCTGTTTTGGCGGTTTTTCGCGAAAATCTCCCCAACTTTACTCTGGGACTGTCCCGGGCCCGCGGGACCGGAGCCGGTCTTCGGATTTAATACTCGGGAACGGGATCACGGGACTGTCCCCCCTCGTGACCAGGCGAACCTTTCGCACGTGGGGGGACAGTCCCGGGGTTGTGAAAGCGGAGTTGAGGAAGGCGGGCGGCTGCCAGTCCTGAGGGCACGGGACAGTCCCCAAGCGATGACAGTCCCGGGGTTGTGGAGGCGGAGATTGGGGAAGGCGAACGTGTCTGGTCACGCAGGGTCGGGACAGTCCCTGCACTATGAAACGGGCTGCTTCGAGGTTTAAACCGTGCCGGCAAACGGGAATCCCTTGCGCGATGAATATAAAGCGTGTACCATGTGCCCGTTGTGACGCAGGGTGGCTGCGCCGCAATTGAACACGAAACTGCACCAGGTTGACGAGAATCTCGGATGAGTCGTGCAGGAGGAAATGTAGCAATTTGGCTATCAAAACATTAATTATCGTCGAGTCGCCGGCAAAGACGCGGACCATCAAACATTACCTGGGTGATGACTATGAAGTCATGGCCTCGATGGGGCACGTCCGCGACCTGCCGGAGCATGACCTGGGCGTGGACCCGAAAAAGCATTTCGCGCCCAAATACGTGGCGATCAAAGATAAGTCGGAGATCATCAGCAAGCTGCGCAAGGCGGTGGAGCGCGCTCAGCGCGTCTACCTGGCGACTGACCCGGATCGCGAAGGCGAGGCCATCGCGTGGCACCTGCACGAGGTGCTGGGGCTGGACGGCGCCGAGCGCATCGAGTTCAACGAGATTACGCAGAGCGCGGTGAAACACGCCCTGGAGCACCCGCGTAAGATCGACATGCCGCGCGTGGACGCGCAGCAGGCGCGGCGCGTGCTGGACCGGCTGGTGGGCTATCAGCTCAGCCCGCTCCTCTGGAAAAAGGTGCGCAGCGGGCTCTCCGCCGGCCGCGTGCAGTCGGTGGCAGTGAAGCTCGTTTGCGATCGTGAAAAGGAAATCCAGGCCTTCGTCGCGGAAGAATATTGGACGATCATCGCCGACCTGGCGGTAGAGAGTGACGAAGCGCGCAAGTTCTCCGCCAAGCTCATCGAGCAGGCCGGCAAAAAGCTGAAGCTGTCCAATGAAGAAGAGGCGCGCATTGCCGAGAGCGCGCTGCAGCAGGCCGCCTACCGCGTCGCCGCGGTGAAGCGCAGCCAGCAGCAGCGCAGCCCGCAGCCGCCCTTCATCACCAGCACGCTGCAGCAGGAGGCCAACCGCAGTCACGGCTTCAGCGCGAAACGCACCATGGCGCTGGCGCAGCAATTATATGAAGGCATCGAGACCAGCTCGGAAGGCCAGGTGGGCCTGATCACCTATATGCGCACGGACTCCACCCGCGTCTCCAACGAGGCCCAGGCGGCGGCGGCGGAATACATCGAGACGCGCTACGGCAAGGAATACCTGCCGGGCAAAGAGCGCAAAACGAAGGCGGTGAAAGGCGCGCAGGAAGCGCACGAAGCCATTCGCCCCACCGACGTGACGCGCCTGCCGGAGCAGGTGGCGAAAGACCTGAACCCCGACCAGCTCAAGCTTTACCGATTGATCTGGAAGCGCTTCCTGGCCAGCCAGATGGCGAACGCGATTCTGGACGTGGTGGTGGTGGACGTCGCCGCCGGCGACTACCTGCTGCGCGCCAACGGCCAGCGGGTGAAGTTCCCCGGCTTCCGCGTGCTGTCGCCGGACAGCGAAGAGGCGGAATTCCTGCCGGCGATGGACGAGGGCAACCCGCTGGATCTGCTGCAGTTGAATACGACGCAGAATTTCACGCAGCCGCCCGCGCGCTACTCGGAGGCCACGCTGGTGAAGGCGTTGGAGTCGCGCGGCATCGGCCGCCCCTCCACCTACGCGCCCATCCTGAGCACCATCGTGGATCGGCGCTACACCTTCCTGGAAGCCAAGAAGTTCCATCCCACCGGCCTGGGCATGGTGGTAACCGAGCAGCTGGAGAAGCACTTCCCCGAAATCATCGACCCGGACTTCACCGCGCACGTGGAGGGCGAGCTGGACGCCATCGAGTCCGGCGCGGAGGACTGGGTGCAGGTGCTGGAGAAGTTCTACGGCCCCTTCGAGCACGCGCTGGAGGAAGCCGCGGAGAAGATGGAGCGCATCAAGGTGCCCGATGTGCCGCTGGAGCAGGTGTGCCCGGAATGCGGCAAGGGCCTGGTGCTGCGCGAGGGCCGTTTCGGGCGCTTCGTAGCGTGCTCCGGCTTCCCCGAGTGCAAATACACCATGCAGGAAGAACAGCTGCTGAAGCCGGAAAACGGCGGCGAAGAAGGCGCGGAGGGCGAAGCGCCGCCGCAGGAAGTCTGCGAGCAGTGCGGGGCGCCGATGGTGGTCCGCCGCAGCCGCCGCGGCCCGTTCCTGGGCTGCAGCCGCTACCCGGAGTGCAAGACCATCAAGCCGATGCCGGGCGAGCCGGAGAAACCGAAGAAGGAACCGGCGCAGTGGACGAGCATCAAGTGCGAGAAGTGCGGAGCGCCGATGGCGCTGCGCACCAGCCGGCGCGGCCAATTCCTCGGCTGCAGCGGCTTCCCGAAGTGCCGGAGCCTCCAGAAATTGCCGGAGGAAGGCACTTACGAGATCATCCCGCGCGAGGAGAAGCCGCCAAAAGAAGAAAAGCCGAAGGCCGCCGCCAAGGTGAAAACGGAGACGAAGGCCAAACCGAAAGCCTCCGGCAACGGCAAGGCGACGAAGGCGAAGACGACCAAGGCAAAAACCACGAAGACGACGAAATAACCCACCGGGCTCGCAGGCTTGCGGCGATACTCCGCCACAGGCCTGCGAGCCCGGTATTTTATTGATTCACCACCAAGATATCCGTCACGTCATTTACCGGCAGGCTGCATTCGATGTAACCATGGGTACGCTTGAACCTCAAGGCGCCGTGGTGCAAGGAGCGGAGGGTTTGCACACGCACGGGCGATTGGAAGCGCACGGTGACGGCGTCCTTCGCCGGTTCCCCGGTGTAATTGGCGATCAGCACCACGCCCGCGCCTTTTGACCAGAGCGGAAAGGCGAGGATCTGGCTGACCGAGGTAAATGCCGGCGGCTTGACGCCGGCTTCGAGGGCGAATTTTGCGTAGACATCGCGCGCCGGGCCTTCCGGATAAATGACGGCGTTCACCAGCGAGCCTTTGATCTCCTTCGCCCCATCCAGGTAGGCCTTGCCGGGCGCCTGCGCGACAATCTGCACCTGTCCGCGGCCGTAACGATGCGCCGGCGAGGTAATGCCCGTCACCTCGCGCCCATAGATCGGCCGTCTCCAGTCGTCCGGCTTAATCTGCTCGCCCAGGCGCTTCAGGTCGCCGGTGGGCTTCCAGGCGCGCGTTGTGATGGCGAACATGGCATTCCAGGCCGTGGTGGGCTCGTTGTATTCGTCACGCATGCCGGTCCAACCTGCCGCCCACAGCTTGCCACCCTTTTTCACCCACCCATCGATGGCGGTCAGCGCGGCAGCCGGGATGGACTCGTTCACCACGTAGAGCGCCTTGTATTTCACCGCGGCGAAACGCCCGTCGGCCACTTCCTCGTCGGACACCAGGTCCACCGGGATGCCGGCATGCAATAGCGCGACGTAGGCCATCATCTGCTCGTTCTGCTCGGTGTCGTCCAGCTTCCACGCCGGCCATGATTTCGAGTAGAGCAGCGCCACCTGCGCCTTCGGCGCCTTGCCCGCGTAGAGCAGACCGTCCACCGCGCCCATGTCGCGCGTCATCTCAGCCACCCCCTGCACCATCGGGAAGTTATCGCTCCAGTGGTCAAAATAGGTGTAGGCCGGACCGTAATAGTAGAAGTCGAAGATCTTCACCTCGCGTGCCAGGCAGGCGAAGGTGCGGAGTTTCACCGTCTGCTGGTTGGAATCGCAAGTGATGTAATCGCCAATCACCGGGTGTTGCTGCCGCAGCGCGGCGCGCTCAAAATCGACCAGGAGGGCGTTGCTCTCCAGCGGCCGACGCGGGCTGCCGCCGCCGACCCAGTCTTCGTTGAAGCCCAGCGACACGCCGCGTACCTTACCAAACGCGAAGGCGTCGGTGCCGCGCGGCAGGCTGCCGTAATCGTATAACTCGGGCGGACCAAAGTTGACGCGGGTGCCGATCACATTCTTATCGTTCGCCAGCACGCGGTCGGTGGCCATGGCGTAGGTCTTCGCGGTGGTCTCGTTCCAGAAGCGCGTCTGCCAGTAGAAAAGGCGACGGGCCTGCAGTGGGGCGGTCAGTAACGGATCGCGCATTTTGAAATACTGCCACCAGTTGAAGGTCGGCGTCTCGATTTCATCCCAGCTCTTCTTGCCGAAGAATTCGGGCGTAAAGCCGTTGCCCTGCAGGTATTTGCGGAATTCCGCCTGGTATTCCGGTCCGGCGAATCCGGTGCCGCCCGGCTCGTCGTTCAGGTCGGCGACGGCCATGGGCACGCCGTCAGGATTCTTCGGATCGCCGGCAAAGGGGCCCTTATACGTTTTATCGAGCCACTCGGAGAACTTCGGCCAGTCCAGCCGCACGCCGCCTACCGACTGATCGGACGGCGGATACCCCACCATACGCGGATACACGGTGGTCACGTTGATGCCGCGCTCCTTGCAGAACTTGCGCAGCCCGCCGGGCTGGCCGCCGTTCTGCTCCCAGTAGCCGTTCATGCCCAGCAGAGTAATGATGTCAAAATCCGTCTCGGCGATGACCGGATCGGTGTAAAACTGCCCGTTGGAGCGGAAGCCGGTCATGCAGATGATCTGCCGCGGCCGCGGGCCGTCCGGCAGCTTCAGCGCTTTGATCTCGTTCAGCCGCCGCAGGGTGTCTTCACGGATGGAGAGCAGCCACTGCTTATCTTTCACCGGGTCGGCCGGGATACGCAGCGCGATGACGTTGCCGGGCTGCCCCTGCCATTCGCGGTCATAATCGGTGATCGAGCGCACGATGGCGTTGTCGTCCGCCGCGGTGGCGATGTCGAACTTCGCCCGCACATTTTTCAGCCCGTCGAAGGCAAAGCGCACGGAGACGACCTTCAGACTCTTCAGGTATGGGGTGAAATCCACCCACTGGCTCGGCGTGCCGGCGGCATGCGGCTTGACGGCGTTGGCATCAGTGCCGGCGGTGTCGCCGATATACAGATCCTCCGTCTTGCTGCGCGTCGTATAAGCGGTCACGTGCGCGCGCCAGGCGGTTGCCTCCGGCTCCACGACGGACACCCGCAACCAGACCTGGGCCTCGGCAAACGCCAGCCCGGCAAGACAGAACAGACAGGACAGCATGAAGAGAAAACGCATGGCAATCCTCCATTTTATGGCAATTATCTCTAATCATTCCTCGTTACACGGCAATTCCCTGCAGCGCCCGGGGAACAATCAATCCCTGTGGGAGGGCGAGCGTCCCCGCGAGCCGCGTGCGAAGGATCCGTAACCGCACTTAGATTCGTTATCTTCGTAAGCGGGTCTCGCCAGGCATTATTCACGAAAGCGGTCTCATCATCGCGGCTCGCGGGGACGCTCGCCCTCCCAATTTCAACAAACCGGAAGCAGGACCTCGCCCCCTTCCCGTAGAACCAATCCCCAGACACCAAAAACGGGAGCGTGTGATGACAACCATTACCCCGTGCCGCCCGAAGTGGAAAGGCACCATGACCGATCGCGAGCGGTTCAACAAGCAGATGCATTATCAGCCGGTGGACCGCTGCTTCAACATGGAGTTCGGCTATTGGGAGGAGAACTTCCACGAATGGTCGATCTTCACGGAGAACGGCATCACCAATAACTGGGAAGCCGACCAGTTCTTCAATTTCGACCATTTCGCCGGCGTGGGCGGCTGCGTGGACCTGAACCCGCCCTTCCCCAGCGATCGGGTGGGCGAGACGGCCACCACCTATATCATGATGAACGGCGACGGATTGACGGCCGAGGTGCCGAAGGACGGTCACGATACCATCCCGCATTACATCAAGGCCTCCATCGTCACCCCGGACGATTGGAAACGGGTGAAGGAAGAGCGCTTCCGCCGCGACGACCCCGCGCGCAAGGTAGACGTGGAGGCGCTGAAAAAGGCGCACCCGACCACGCGCGATTATCCGCTGGGCGTCGGCTGCGGCTCGATGATCGGGCGCGTGCGCGACATGCTCACCTTCGAAGGCCTGGCCTACACGCTCTATGATTACCCGGAGATGCTGGCGGACATGGTGGAGACGCGCTGCCTGCTGGTGGAAGATTTCCTCGACCAGGTGCTGGGGCAGATCGACTTCGATTACGCCAGCGGCTGGGAGGATATCTGCTTCAAGAACGGGCCCATCGTCTCGCTGCCCTTCTTCAACGAGGTGGTGGTGCCGTGTTACGAGCGCATCGGCAACAAGCTGCACGCCCATGGCATCGACCTCTGGTTCACCGATTGCGACGGCGACGTGCGCCCGCTGCTGCCCGGCTTCCTGAAGGCCGGCATCAACTGCCTCTTCCCCTTCGAAGTCAACGGCTGCGCCCATCCGGCGGAGCTGCTGAACGAGTGGGGCAAGGACCTGCGCATCATGGGCGGCGTGGACAAGATCCAAATGGGCCACGGTAAAGCGGCGATCAAGGCCTACATGGACACCCTGGTGCCCCTGGTCGAGCGCGGCGGCTACATCCCCTTCTGCGACCACCGCTGCCCGCCCAACGTGACGCCGGAAGACTACCTGTATTACCTGGACCTGAAAGAGCAGATGTTCGGGATGCAATAACGTCATCTTTCAACACGAAGGCACGAAGACACGAAGGCACGAAGAGCTGTAACTCTTTGTGTCTTTGTGCCTTTGAGTCTTTGTGTGATGGAGTAACGGTGTGAAGATGAAGAAAAGAGAGCCGGATTTTTCGCAGTTCCTGAAGGTGCTTACCCGGCAAGGGAAGCCGTCGCACCTGCCGTTTTATGAGCACCTTGCGACGACAGGCTTTATCGAGCGGCGGACGGGACAGCCGTTGGGGCGGATGTGGGGTACGCCGGAAGGCTGGCGTGTCTATGTCGACTTCTGGCTGGGCATGGGGTTCGATTGCGTGCCGATGGAGATCCCGCTGAACTGCCCGCTGCCGCGGGGGCATGGCGCCACCAGCGAGGAGAGCGAGGCGAAGGTTTGCATCCGGGACCGGCGGGATTTCGAGGCTTATCCCTGGCCGTCGGAAGAGACGCCCCTCGACTTTTCACCCTTCGAGACGGTGGCAAAACTGCTGCCCGACGGCGCGAAGATCGTGGGCGGCGTGTGCATGGGGCCGTATGAATGGGCATCCACCATGCTGGGCACGGTGGGGATGGCCTACCTGCTGGAAGACGATCCGGAGCTGGTGGAGCTAGTTTTCGCGAAGCTCGGGCGGCTGCACGCCAGCGCCGTGCGGCAGCTTGCCACTTTCGACGCCATCGGCGCGCTGCGGCAAGGCGATGACCTGGGCTTCAAAACCGCCACCTTTCTGCCGCCGGAACTGCTGCGGCAATGCGTCTTTCCCACCTACCGCCGCATGGCCGATGCCGCGCACGCGCAGGGCAAGCCGTTCATCCTGCACTCCTGCGGCAACCTGGGCCAGGTGTATGGCGACCTGATCGACTGCGGAGTCGACGCCAAGCATTCTTTCGAGGACGTCATTCAGCCGGTGGAGGATTTCAAAGCGGAATATGGCGACCGGATCACCCCGCTGGGTGGGCTGGACGTGGATGTGATTTGCCGCGGCACGGAAGAAGAATTGCGCGCCTACGCCCGCCGGAAGATCGAGGCATGCTTCAGCGACGGCTACTGGGCGCTCGGTACCGGCAACTCGTTGACGGATTACATGCCGGTGGAGAATTACCTGATCGTGCTCGAAGAAGGGATGAGGGTAGCCTCGGGGACTGTCCCGAGCCTGCGGGACTCAAGCCCGTTGCCGAAATATAACACTCGGTAATATAATCACGGGACTGTCCCCCCTCGTTGATAGGCTTGCCTTTCGCACGTGGGGGGGACAGTCCCGTTTGTTTTGTTAACGGTTATGAGGAAGGCGACCGTCTCTGGCCCCGCAGGCCCGGGACAGTCCCTGAGTTTTACGGGATCACCTTGTTGAGCGGGTATTCGATGATATCCTGCGCGCCGGCGGCTTTGAGCTGGGGCAGGATCTCGCGGACGGTTTTTTCGTCGATGACCGTCTCCACCGCCACCCAGGTTTCATCGGTCAGCTTGGAAATGGTCGGGCCTTTCATGGCGGGGAGCAGGCTGAGCACGCGCTTGACGTGATCCGCAGCCACGTTCATCTTCAGGCCGACCTTGCCCTCAGCGCGCAAAGCGCCCTGCAGCAGCAGCGCGAGCTGCTCGATCTTGCGGCGTTTCCAGGGATCTTCCCAGGCGGCCTTGTTTGCTACCAGCACGGTCACCGACTCGATGACATCGGTGAGGATGCGCAGGTTATTAGCGCGCAGCGAGCTGCCGGTCTCGGTGATCTCCACGATGGCGTCCGCCAATTCCGGGCACTTCGCCTCGGTGGCGCCCCAGGAGAACTCGACGTGGGCCTCAACGCCGTTGCGGGCCAGGTATTTATTGGTGGTGTTCACCAATTCGGTGGCTACACGCTTCCCCTGCAGATCTTGCACGGAGGTAATGGGCGAGTCGCTGGGCACCGCCACTACCCAACGCAGCGGATGGTTTTCCAGCTTGCCGTAGACCAGCGCGGCCACCTCGACCACATCGGCGTCGTTCTCCTCCACCCAGTCGCGGCCGGTCAACCCGCAGTCCATCACGCCGTCCTGCACGTAGCGGGCGATCTCCTGCGCGCGAATGAGCACCGCTTCCAGCTCCTTGTCGTCGATGCGCGGGAAGTAGGAGCGGGAGGATGCGCTGATCTTCCACCCGGCGCGCTCAAAGAGGCGATAGGTGGCCTCCTGTAAGCTTCCCTTCGGCAAAGCGATTTTTAAACGATCGGTGCTCATGGTGTCCTCCAAAAAAATACGTCAGTGGGCTAAAGGTCCGGGAAATTATACCGATGATATATGTGTGGGTCAATTAAACCCCATTTTCCCAGGAGGGGCGAGATGTACGGACTCAACATTCGTTGAATATCGGCGTCTCGTGAAATGGATGTCTGACAATGGTTATATAGTCCCCCTTTCGTGTGTGTGCGACACCGGGTGCGATGGAAAGCGCCCGGTGTCTCATGTTATGGGACCGTTTACGGATTTTGAAAAGCCCCTTCTTACTCTTGCTCTAATCTCTTGCTCTTGCTCTAAAAAGCCTCACTGGTGTGTCTCGTGAGGCTTTTTAGAGCAAGAGCAAGAGGTTAGAGCAAGAGTAAGAAGGGTGCTTACTCTTGCTTCGGATACCCTGACTACTTCCCCACGCAGAACCGTGCGAACAGGGTCTGAATCACGTCCTCTCGCAAATCCTCACCGGTGATCTCGCCCAGCGCGGCGGCGGCGGCCATCAGGTCGACGGCGAGCAGCTCTTCGGAGGCGCCGGCGTCGGCGGAGAGGGCCGCTTGCTCGAGGGCGATGGATGCGCGCTCAGCGGCTTCGCGCTGGCGCAGGTTGGCGAGGGCGGGGGATTCGCTCTGCACGGCGGGACCGAGCAGCAGGTCGCGCATCGTCGCCTCCAGCTCCGGCAGGCCGGCGCCGGTGGCGGCGGAGAGCTCGACGACAGGAGCGGAAATATCATCGCGGGAAATAACTGCCGGCAGGTCGGCCTTGTTGAGGATGACGATGGCCGGCCGCTCGCGCACCAGTTCCAGCAGCTCGCGGTCCTCTTCCTGCAGCGGCAGCGAACGATCGAGCACCAGCAGCACCAGGTCGGCACGCTCCAGCGACGCGCGGCTGCGCTCGACACCGATGCGCTCCACCGCATCCTCGGTATGCCGGATGCCCGCGGTGTCGATCAGCCGCAGCGGCACACCGGCCAGGTCGATCTGCTCCTCGATCAGGTCGCGGGTGGTGCCCGGCACCGGGGTGACGATGGCGCGCGCCTCGCCCAGCAGCGCGTTGAGCAGGCTGGACTTGCCGGTGTTGGGCCGACCGATAATCGCCGTGCCCGCGCCTTCGCGCAGCAATTTGCCTCGCGTATGCGATGAAATTAAGTTTGCGACCTCCGTCCGGCACTCCGCAATCGTCTTTCGGATCTGCTCCGGGGTCAGGAAAGTCAGATCGTCCTCGGCATAATCGATGGCCGCTTCCAGCGAAGAAAGCAGCTCGACCAACCGCTCGCGCAGCGCGCGCACGCGCCGGCCCAACTCCCCTTCCAACATCGTCTGCGCCGCACGCAGCCCGGCGTCGGTGCGGGCGCGGATGGTGTCCAGCACCGCTTCCGCTTGCGTCAGGTCGATGCGGCCGTTAAGGAAGGCGCGCTGGGTGAATTCCCCGGGCGCCGCCAGCCGCGCTCCCTCGGCGATGATCAGCGTCAGGATAGCGCGCAACGGCGCCGGCCCGCCGTGGGCGCTGATCTCCGCCACGTCCTCGCGAGTGTAGCTGTGAGGCGCGGGCATCACGCTCATCAATACCTCGTCTACGGCTTCGCCGTTCTCGGGATGGCGGATGTGGCCGTAATACAGCTTGAAGGGTTCGGGGTGGGCTAACGTGGTACCGCTCGCCCGGCGGAACAGGCACAGAGCGATGGGGATCGCCTCCGGCCCCGAGAGCCGTATAACGCCAATGCCGCCCTCCCCAGCAGGTGTGGAGATGGCGGCAATTGTCTCAGGCGCCGGCGTTGCTGTCACATCGTTAATTGAGTGGTGTTTCATTGTCACGTAATAATAGCATGGCTTCATACACTGATAAAATAGCCAGCCCGTAACGTGACTCCAGTTGATCGCGATGTGCCAGCAACACGTCGTCATACGTGATGAAATAGGCCGGTTTCGTGTGCTGCAACGATGCAATGGCGAATTGTCGAACCGTGCTGGGGATGCCCGGCGTCTCCTCCAGGTCGTTCATGCCCAGGCTTTCCAGCTCCAACACCCGTTGTTCGAGCAGGCACGGATGCGGTGTGACCTGCCCCGCCCATTGGTGCATGATTATCATCTCTAAATCAATTGGCTTTCCAAAATCTCCCATCATGTCACCCTTCTTCCACATTTTTGACCAGACCTTACTATATTCACTTCCGCCCGGCCCGCGATGTCTCGCTGTATCCCTTGCTGCCATGCAGCGCCTGTATAAACGTTGTCCCCACCCCATGCTTACTTAAACGAGAGATAATATCGGAGAACGTAAAATATCCTTAATCTTATTAACCGGGGCTTGATGTGGGGAAGATCGGGTCGGCAGGCTAGCCTATTAGCGAGAGTAATGGGAGAAATGGGAGTCAATGGGAAAAATGTGTTGGTGCTTTCACGAAAACTTCCCTTGCATGCACCAACACATTTTTCCCATTCACTCTCATTTCTCCCATTGCTCTCGCTAATAGGCTAGCCTGCCGACCCGATCCTTCCCAGGAAAACCCTTAATTCGCCGCCGCGTTCTGCGGGATCACCACCACGAGGTAATAGTGCGTGAAGTAGGTACGCGCCACGCGCTGGATGTCGTCGGCGGTGATGGCATCGATGGCGGCGGGCAGGCGGGTGTCGTAATCGGCGCCCAGGCCGGCCAGCTCGTACCAGGCCAGGTCGTAAGCATATTGTGCGCTGTATTGGTGCGACAGCAGGTAATGCCCTTTCAGATACGCTTGCGCCCGCTGCAGCTCCTCCGCGGTGACCGGCTCCGTCTGCAGGCGCGCGATCTCGTCAACCAGTGCGAGTTTGGTGTCCTCCAGAAAACCGTTGCGCGCCAGCGCGTAGAGCGAGAAGCTGCTGCCCTCGACCTGGGCGGGGAACTCGGTGGCGACTTCATACGCCAGATGCTTCTGCTCGCGCACGGAGCGGAACAGCCGTGAGCCGGTGCCGCCGGAGAGCAGCGTGTCGATCAGGCGCAGCGTGAGGTAATCCTTGTCCTTCGCCCCGCACACCGGAAAGGTCAGCATGATGCAGGTGCTGCGCACCGGCAGCTCGCGCAGCTCCAGCCGGGAAGCGTTCAGCGTGGGGAAATCGAGCGCAAGGTGTAGTTGATGCGCCCGTCCCGTCCACAAGCCGAAATTGGCGCGCGCCTGTCCCCGCGCATCGTCCGGCGTGCAGCGGCCCGCGATGGCCAGCACTGTATTCCGCGGCGAGAAATAGGCGTCATACGCGTTGCGCACCGCCTCCGGGGTGATCTGATCGACGGTGAAATCCCAGCCCAGGCCACCGGTGGCGAAGGGGTGAGGGCCATACAGCAGGTATTGCGACAGCAACGCGGCCGACCCGCGGGCGTCCGCCGGCTCCCGACTCAACAATTGCCGCGAGCGCTGCACCGCCGCCTGGATGCCATCATCAGAAAGCTGCGGCCGGCAGACCACTTCCGCCAGCGCCGCCAGTCCGAGCGGCAAGGCATTGGCGGGCACGGTGACGGTGAATTCGATCATCTCCACACCCACGCGCCCGGTCAGTTCACCGCCCGCCGCCGCCAGTTTGCGCCGGATGGCGGTACCGTCCGCTCGTTCCGATCCCTGCAGCATGGCGCTGACCAGTACCTGGCGGAGGCCCTGCAGCTCCGGCGGCTCGTCCAGCGACGAATAATCCAGCAGCAGCACCGCGGACACGACGCCCGATGCCGTCGATGGCCGCACAATCACACGCAGGCCGTTCGTCCAGCGCTCCGACGCCGGATCGGCCGCCCACAGCGTGTGCGCCAATAGGATCAACAGCAATACGCAGGCCAGACGTCTCATTGTCCCTCCTCCGGACGGTGCCCCAGCGTGACCCAGGCCAGCGGGCGCGTGGGTACAGCCGCGCGCAACTGCGCGGGGGTCAGCGCCTCCACGGCCGGAATGTAGCGGGTCAGGGTAACCGCTCCATTCAAACCCTCATAAAATGCCAGCATCGCGGCCTGCTGGCTGTAGGTTTCATTTTCCATCAACAGGTCGGCGGCCAGCCGCTCCTTCACCCGCTCCAGCGTCTCCGCGGCCACCGGAGTGGCGGCCAACGAGGCCAGCAGGTTCATCGTCGATGCGCGCAGCTTCGCAGCCTGCGCCGGCCGGGTGAGCGCCCAGATCATCAGCCGCCCCGGTCCGCGCGCGCTGACGAATTCCGCGCCGAAGTCGTAAACTTGAATACCGTCCTTCGTCCACTGTTCGAGCAGCAGCCCGTCGCCGTTGCCGGCCAGCAGCGACATCAGCAGGTCGGTGGCCACCACGCCGTTCAGATCACTGACGGGCGGCGCCGGGAAGGCCAGCACCTGGTAGGTGCCGTCCAGGTCGGTCGCCACATGCGTTTCGACGATCTCACGGCTCGCCGGTTCGGCAGCGGGCCAGTCAGGCAGCGTCGCTGTTTTCGCATTGCCGAATGCCGCTTCCACCAGCGAGAAGGCCTGCAGCGAGGTGATATCGCCAACCAGCACCACGCTCATGTTATTCGGCACATAGCGGCGCTGGTAGCACGCCCGCACGTCATCCACAGACAGCCGCAGGACATCCTCGATGGTGCCCGTCGTGCGCGCGCGGTAAGGGTGGGAGCGGTACGAATACTGGTAGCCGAGGTTCAACAGCAGCGCCTGCGGATCGTCGGTCATCCCCTGGATCTCCGACAACACGGTGGGCCGCTCGCGGGCAAAGCTCTCATCATTCAACAAGGCGCCGGTCGCCACGTCCGCCAGCACATCCACCAGCAGCTTTGCCTGGCTCGACTCCACCGTAGCCTGGTAGCGGGTCATGTCACGCGAAGTGACCGCTTCGCTGACACCGCCTACCTTCTCCAGCGCATATTGCGGCGCCAGGGGGTCGGGATAATGTTTCGTGCCTTGCAGCGTCAGATGTTCGAGGTAATGCGCGGCGCCCGGCATATCCCCCGCCCCGGACCCGCCGCGCACCACCACCACCATCGAGATGATGGGCAGCGAGTGATCTTCGCGCACCACGATGCGCAGTCCGTTCGGCAGCACGCGGGTGATCATGCACCCCGCGGGAAATGGATTGGGCAGGCTTCCGGCAAACGCGGTCAGCCCGAGCAGGAGCAGTATGACGATGCCGGCAACACGCGCCGCGCGCAGGGTAGGCAAGGTAACTCCTTGGTGAGTAGTTAGTAGTAGTGAGTAGTCATTCGTAAGTAATAATGAGTGATAAGTCCCTGGTCGGTGGTTGAGTAGGCCGGTGAGCCTTACGGTTCTTTCCGTTGTTCTCGCGCCGTATCGAAACCACCGCACTCAAAGTACCCGTTCACGTCAAGCTTTCCTATATGTGCGGTGGTTTCGATACGGCACGAAAGCTGCGGAAAGATGCGAGAAGCTCACCTGCCTACTCAACCACCTGGCCGACTTTTACTACTCACTACTCACTACTCACAACAGTATGAGGTTATCCCGGTGGACCGCCTCATCATATGGATGATACCCCAAAATCTGCTCGATTTGCGCGGTATGCTGGCCGGCGATCTGTCGAATTTCGTCACAGCCGTAGTTGACCAGGCCGCGGGCAATCTCGCGACCGGTCGGATCCACGATAGACACCACATCGCCCGCCTGAAATTCGCCATCGACTTCCCGGATGCCGACGGGCAGGAGGCTGGAGCCGCGCTGCGCCAGCGCCGAGGTCGCGCCGGCGTCCACCTGTAGTTTGCCTTGCGGGTTGGCGGCAAAACCCAGCCACTGTTTACGCGCGCTCACCCGGTTTTCCGCGCGGGCGGTGAACAGCGTGCCGATCTCCTCGCCGGCCAGGATGCGTTCAATGACCCGCGGGTGCTTGCCGAGGGCGACGACCAGGTGCGCCCCCATGCGGGTGGCGATCTTCGCCGCCGCCAACTTCGAGCGCATGCCGCCGCGCCCGACGCCGGAGGTGCTGCCGCCGGCCATCGCATCCATCGCCGGGGTGATGCGCGTGACTTCGTGCAGCAGCGTGGCTTCCGGATTCGTCCGCGGATCGGCGGTATATAAACCTTCGACGTCGGAGAGGATGATCAGCAGATCGCACTGCACCTTGCCGGCGATGAGTGCGGCCAAACGGTCGTTCTCACCGATCTGCACGCCTTCGACAGAGGTGGAGTCGTTCTCATTGATCACCGGTACCACGTTATGGCGGTGCAGCAGCGGCAGCAGCGTGTTGCGAATGTGCAGGTAGCGCCGGCGGTCGGCGACGTCGTCCCCGGTCAGCAGCAGTTGCCCCACCGTGCACCCCTGCGCGGCGAAGGCGGCGTTGTAACTCGCGATCAGCTCCACCTGGCCGACGGACGCCGCCGCCTGCCGGGTGGACAGGTCCGGCCGCGGCCCGGAGAGCAACCCCATCTTCGCCAGTCCCAGCCGCACCGCGCCTGAGGTGACCAGCAGCACCTCGCGCCCCTCGCGGTTCAACGCCGCGATCTCCGCGATGACGCCGTCCAACAGCGCGTGATTGAACGCGCCCTCCGGCGTGGCGACAAAGTTGCTCCCGACCTTGATGACAATGCGCTGCGCCGTGGTCAACTGCGCGCGCACGGATTCCGTATTGCTCACTGCATCCTTCTTTGCGTTCATGACATCCCTTAACGTTCCGCCCCGAAAGGAAGAATCCTCCCGAAATCGAATACGGCGGTTCGACGTCGCTTTCAACCTTACGCAAAGTGAAAGCGGCGTCGAACCGCCGTATTCCAAATTGGACTTACGGGATATTCACCACCACGGGCCACGCGTTCGCATCGACCGGCGACCAGGGGATGACCACGCGGCCGTCGCGGCTGACCTGGACCTGCCATTTGGCGTCCGGTCCGACCTTGCTCTCCTTCGTGTCGAAGAACCAGCGCCCATCCGGCTGGAAGTTGCGCGCTGGAGCGAAGGACGTGACGCCAGATACTTTGTCCTTCAGATCGATCTTCAGGTATTGGTATCCGCGCGGGTTGGCTGTGATGAATTGGAAGAGAATGCCTTCACGCCGCGGTACGGAGAAAGTCATCCGCGGGTTGGCTGCTATGAACTCCTGGCCGAACCAAACGCCGTAGCCGGGCGCCGTCAGACCCACGCGGCAGTCTCCGACCGGGACACGCAGGTCGATCTCCCCGCTGGGCGGTACGACCTGCGTGCATGCGGGCGGCTGGTACACCAGATCGCCCCAGTTGGTGCCTTCCGAGAAGCGCTCGCCGTATTCCACGGTCAGCAACATCGGAAAACTCGGCGCTTTGCCGGTAGTTTTGTCGCGCAAAGTGCCTTTGAACTCGATCATCGGGCGCAGTTCCATGTCCCGCGCGGTGATTGCCCCTGGTTTTGCCTCGGGATCGGTACCGAACCGGCCTTGCTCGGTGAGCTGTACCCACCCGGCGCTGTATTGGTCACCCTGCGGTTTCGCCAGTGCCAGCAGCAGCTGGCCTTGCGGCACCGCCGGGAACTGGTAGCGGCCGGCATCGTCCGTCTTCACCGGCAGGCAGCGGCCGACCAGCAGGTCGGAGTTGGCAAGGATGCTGACGGTGATGCCTTTGATCGGCTTCCCGGTGACGCTGTCCACTACGCGGCCGCCCGCCGACAGCGTGGGGGCCACCTCGACTTTCCAGCGGTCGCCGTGCGGGTCGGGCACGGTGTTGCTCTTTGAGTAGATGAGAAACCGAGAATTGCCGCCCAACCAGATCCTGTCGTCCGGCGCTTTCCAGGCGGCGCGTACGGAGCACAACGAGCGGTCGAGCAGCGCCCCCGGGCTCGATTCGACATACAGACCGGGCAGGCGGAAGGTGCCGTCGGCCGCCGTGGTGGCGGACAGGGCAGGGATGGTAAAATTTTCTGCCGGAAAATTGACGGGTATGCCGCCGGCATAGGGTTGCACCTGGGCTTCCGAGATCTCCACGATAGCGCCGGCTACCGGATTGCCTTTGTTGTCCACCACAATGCCCGGCTGTTCGAAAGCCGGCGGCAGGCGCAGCGGCGCGTTGGGGTCGGGCTGCGCACCCGGCGCCAGCATGCCGGGCATGCCCGGCAGCGGCGGCGGCCCCATCGGCGTGCCGCCCGGGCTCATGCGCGACCCGCCGGGCAGCGCCAGCTTGGCAATGACGGTGGCCGAGCCCGGCGCGCTGAAGTAGAGATAACCTTGCGGGTACCCGCTGTCCGCCAGCTCAGCCCCGGGAATCGTCACGGTGAGGGTCCCGGTGGCATCGGTACGCAGGGTGACGTCACGGGCCGCATTGCCGAAAACCAGCATGCGCACGGGAAGATTGGCGGCCGGCGTGCCGTCAGGCAACTGGACCTTCCGGGTGAGAGTGACATCCGCGGCCGTCGCGAGGGAAGCACACAGCAGCCAGAGTGCCGCAAGGAAGAGGATGGAACGCGACATGAAACACCTCCTGTTCTACCTGGCTCATTCGACGGTGATGCCGGTGTTCCTGCCCATGTTCCTGGCGCTCCAGCGAGATGGCATGCTCATGCACTCTATAACAAAGGGTGGAAGACCCATTCAAAGTCGAGGAGGGTACTCACGGTTCCGGGCACTTCGGCGGGTTGGCGCCGCCTTCCTCGCGCAGCACCTCGTTGAAGGCAGTGTGGATCTTCGTCCAGGTGCGCTCCAGGGATTCGGGCAGCACGCGGGTGTTGCCGATGACCGGCATGAAATTGGTGTCGCCGCTCCAACGCGGCACGATGTGCAGGTGCAGGTGCTCGGCGATGCCGGCTCCCGCGGGGTGCCCGATGTTCATGCCCATGTTGAAGCCTTCCGGCCGCATGGTCCGCTTCAGGGCGGCAATCGCCAGTTTCGCCAGCCGCATCATCTCACCCAGTGTCTCCGCCGACAGCTCGGTGAAATCGGCGGTGTGGTGATACGGAATCACCATCAAGTGCCCGTTGTTATACGGGAAGGCGTTCAGGATGACGAAGTTATACTCGCCGCGGTGGATGATCAGGTTCTGCTGATCGCATTCCTGCTGCGGCTTCTCGCAAAAGATGCATTCGCACACCGGCTCGCCGGCGTGCTCGATATATTCCATCCGCCACGGGGCGTGCAGGCGCTCAGGTCCGGTCGGTTTGTCCATCGCTCTATCTACTAATCCGTGATGCTTCAATATGGCGTGGAAGCATGGAAGCCAGCTATCCATGCTTCCCCACCGAAAGCAGACTTGACGAAATAGTATCTCCCGGTGCTATTATTCCCCGGTCAGGCCGCCATTCCCTTTTCAAACCCGGTACCCATTTCGCCTTCCATGCGCAGCGAGAAGTTCAGCGACTGCAGAATGGTGAAGGCCAGCAGGTAATTGCCGTAGCTGTTCAGCCGCTCGCCGTCGATAGTGTAGCGGAAATCAGGATTGCTGGCCTGCGCCTGCCGGATGGCAACCTGAAACGCCTGGTTGACGTCCACCACGTCCGCGCCGTGCTGAAAGGCGACGCTGCGGATCGACTCGTTATAAATCGTCAAGCGCTGGTTGTCCTGGTTCTGCAGGTCTTCCCCCTTCACCGTGGTGGTCAGGCAGACTACCCGCGCCTTCCACGTCCCCAGCCGTTCCAGCAGTTCGGCATACAGCTCCTGGAAACGGCCCGGCGGCGTGCCCGTCGCGCCTTGCTGCATGTCGTTCAATCCGATGCTCACGCCGACCCAGGTGGGTTTGGGCATATTTCCCAGCAGATCCGGTATCAGCCGCTCGATCAGGTCACCGATACGATTGCCGCCGACGCCACGGGGATAATATTCGATGCGTCGCTCCGGATAGCGGGCGGTGACCATGGCCGGAATCAGCCGCGTATATCCCAGCGGATCCTCCGTCACCATGTCGCCGATGAACATTACCCGCTCGCCGTCCGCCCAGGAATAGTCGAGTGCCATGGCTCCTCCATCACATTGTTGGATTCTCCTTCTCAGCGTAAGCCATTCCGTCCGCATCTGACCGCCGGGAATGGTAGAAAAGGGGAAGATACCGCCGGTCGTGCTGCAATATCTGAACAAAATATCGATGTCGCGGATGAGTGTGACTTTGATGAGGAAGATGATTTAACTTAGCATTTGCTCGCCTACCTACTTGCTTTTATGGTATAATCCGACCCGATTGCCGGTTGGATGGCAAACAGGATGTACCCTGTGCAGAACCCATGTCGCATATTGATTGTGGAAGACGACGCCGACCAGCGCACACTCTTTACGCTGGCGCTTTCGTCGATTGGTTTTGATGTCCTCAGCCTCTGTGATGCTGAGGAGGCCATTGCGCGCCTGCGCGTGGACCGCTTTGACCTGGTGCTCTCCGACTGGTATCTTCCCGGCGCTATGGGCGACGAATTCCTGCGTGCCGTGAAGCAAGAGCAGCCGGGGGTGCTGACTATCCTCATGAGCAGCCACGACCACGTCCGCACTGCCGCCAACGACTGTGGCACGGATGGCTGGTTCCGCAAAAACGACGGCATCGTCCGCCTGCGCGCGCTGGTCTGCGCCTGCCTGGATCATGAGTTCGCGCAATAACTAATGCGCTTTACGGGAGTTGTTTCGCAGTTTCCCCGTGTTTCCCCTACTGCTTTCGCCGCTCCACCCGTCCCATCCAACCTGAGCACTCTCGGCACTCGGCACAAAATGTGTGACAGTACCCCTCGACTCATGCGGGCGGAATGCTCGCGCTCCGGCAGATGGTGTCAAACCCATACCCACATCGCCCCCACTTTTGGTCATACTATTCAGTGGAATGGCCATCCCGCCCGCCCAATCAGACCGGCAAGGCGTTGTCCCCTCCCGACCGCGCGCCCGCGGCCGGAGACTCGGGATCAGCATGCTGCTGGTCGTCATCGCCGCCATCTTTCTGGTGGACGGGCTGGTCTACGCGCTGCTGCTGTTCGTTATTCCTCCACAGCCGGAGTGGGCGCTTATTCTCATCGACAGCCTGTTGCTGGTTGTGGTGCTCTTCCCCATTCTCTATCTGGCCGTGTTCCGCCCGCTGGCGACGCAGATCAACCTGCAGGAACGGACTGCGCGGGCATTGCGCCAAAGCGAGGCGCGCTTCCGCACGCTGGTGGCGCATGCCCCGGTGGGTATCTTTCTGGCTGATCCCCATGGCGAGTTGACCTTCGTCAACGAGCGCTGGAGCGAGTTGACCGGCCTGTCGCTGACGGAAGCGGAAGGGGAACAATGGATGACGCGCATTCATCCGGAGGATCGCGACCGGGTGGGAGAGGCCTGGCGACGGGCGACCGAGGCGGGGTTGGCCTTTTACGCGGAGTTCCGCTTCAAATGGCCGGACGGGCGCACGGTCTGGGTGATCGGTCAGTCCGTGCCGCTGCAGGATGAAATGGGGGAGGTGACCGGCTTCATCGGTTCGATGACCGACGTGACCGAACGCGCGCGGGCCACTGAGGCACTGCGCCGGAGCGAGACACAGCTTGTCCGCGCCCAGCAGATTGCGCACCTGGGAAGTTATGAGATCGACGGCCAGCGGCGCACGCTCTTCTGGTCCGAGGAGCTCTACCGGATTACCGGGCGCGATCCGGCGCTGGGGGCGCCAACCCTTGAGGAATATTTCCAGATGGTGCGTCCCGAGGACCGCGAGGCTGTTCGGCAAAATATCGAAACGATCATCGACACCGGGCAGCCATTTGATTACGAGTATCGTATCATCCGAGCGGATGGGGCCATACGCTACCTGCACAGCGTCGGGGAAGCGAGCCGCGATGCCTCCGGCAAGGTCGTGAAAATTTTCGGCATCCTGCACGACATCACCGAGCGCAAGCAGGCTGAGGAACAGATGCAGCAGGCCACCCGCATGGCCCAGCTTGAGCGCCGCCGCTGGCAGACCACGGTGGAAAGCATGCCCGACCTGGTGATGATCGCGGATGACAACGGGCGGACGATCTATGTCAACCCGGCATTTCAGCGCCTGCTCGGTTACCCCGCCCGCCCGGACCTGCCGTTGCGCGATTACCCCGCGTTTTACCAGGCGTATCTGCCGGAAGGGGAGCTGTTTCCGTGGGACGAGCTGCCCCTGCAGCGCGCCGCCCTCCGCAACGAGGCGCTGCGCGACATCGAGGTGATCCAGGTCAGCCCGGGTGGCGAGCGACATATCACGATCTGGAATGCCTCCCCAATGCACGATCCGACGGGCAAGCTCTTCGGCGCGGTGGCCATCGGACGGGATGTTACTGCCCAGCGGCAGGTGGAAGCCGAGCGCGAACGCCTGCTGGCCGAGCTCAATGCCACCTTCGCCTCGCTGGCCGACGGCCTGATGGTCTTCGACACCGGAGCCATGGTGGTGCGCGCCAACAGCACGGCGGAGGCGATCTACAACCTGGCGGAAGGCGAGCTGCCACTCTCGCTGGCAGCGCTGACCGCGAGAGAGGGTACCGAAACGGCCGATGGCCAACCCTATCCCTACGAGGCGCTGCCCGTGTCGCGGGCGCTGAAGGGCGAGCGGGTGGTCGGTGAAATCATGGTGATTCACCCGGCGCCGGGACAGACAACATGGATTTCGACGACCTCTGCCCCAATCCGCTCATCGGATGGCCGCATCTGGGGCGCGGTCTCGACGTATACCGACATCACCGCGCTGCACGAGCTGCAGGAGCAGCAGGAGGTGCTGCTGCACTCCGTGTCGCACGACCTGCGCATTCCGCTCACCATCATCAACGGTCACGCGCAATTGCTGGAATCGCTGCGCGAGGAGGCGAACGTGGACAGCGGCATGCAGCAGAGCATCGAGGCGATCCTGCTCGGTACGCACCGGATGAACGTGATGATCGCCGACCTGGTCGACGCCGCCCGGCAGGAAAGCCATCAACTGCAACTGCGCATCGCGCCGGTTGATTTGCAGGCGTTCCTGCAAGACTTGCTTCAGCGCTCGCGGGCGGTGCTGGCGGTGAACCGCATCACACTCGACTTCCCAGCGAACCTGCCGAAGGTGCTGGCCGACACCAACCGCCTGGAGCGCATCTTCCTGAACCTGCTCTCCAACGCGCTAAAATACTCCTCCCCCGGCACGCCGGTGGAAATAAAGGTTCGGCGCGTGGACGGAGAGGTGGAGATTTCGATACACGATTTCGGCAAAGGCATCGCCCCCGAAGACCTGCCGCGCCTTTTCGAACGCTTTTACCGTGGCAAAGGCGAGCATAAAACCGAAGGCCTGGGTCTCGGTCTCTTCATCACCCGCATGCTGGTGGAGGCCCATGGCGGCCGTATCCGTGCGGAAAGCGAGCCGGGGGTGGGGAGCACGTTTATCTTCACGCTGCCGATGGCGTAGGGGACGCCTGCGATCCCAGGTAGTTTCTGCTATAATGGCCCACGATGAATTACCGCAGATATGGCAGGCAAGACGTGCTGGTCTCCGAAGTCGGCCTCGGGGGGCATCGCGAGGGGATGGAGTGGCACGACGATTTGCAACAGCGGCCACCGTTTTACCGTGCGCCGGAGGAACGTGCGGCGCTGGTCGGGCAGGCCATCGACCGCGGGGTGACCTACTTTGACACCTCCGTGGGCTGGGAGCTGGTCTCCGTCGGCGAGTCGCTGCGCTTGCTCGGTAAGCGTGAAGGCCTGTTCGTCTCCGGCTGCAAGGTCGATTTCTTCCGCCACCTGCGGCGCGAAGGCGCGGAGCCGCGCGCATATACCCGCCGCTGGTTTGACATCAATTTGAAGGCATCAGGGCTGGAATATCTCGACCAGTACCTGCTCGGCGCGCTGGATGCCGACGACCCGTTCGCCGGGCCGATGGAGCAGCTTGACGAGGCGGTGGATGAAGCGGTGAAGCTCCGCGCAGGGGGGAAAATCCGCGCCCTCGCCTTCTCCGTGCATGACCCAGATTACGGCGCGCGCCTGCTGGAGCGTTACCCGGACTTCGACGCGGTGATGACCCCCTACAGCTTTTACAACCGCAAGGCGGAAGGAAACTTGCAGGCCGTGCTGGAGCAGACCGGCGCCGCGTGGGTGGCGATGAAGACGCTGATCTGGTTGTTTTACGGCGTGCCCGTCACCGTTCTGTGCGCCTTCCGCGAGATTCCCGGCGTGCCGGACTTCCGCCCGCGGGCGCCCATCGCGCAGCTCGCCCAGCGCTTCGTGCTGGCCCACCCGCGGCTCACCACCTGCGTGCCGGCGATGAATTCCGCTGCGGAAGTGGAGGAGAATACCGCGGCCTCCGGCATGCCGCCGTTATCCGCAGAGGAGCTGCTCCAACTGGACGCCTGGCAGGTCGCCGCGCAATTGGAGGACAGCGCCTATCTCTTCCTGGGCGGCCTGTTCGCGGACACCGCCCGCACCCGCTGCCACGCCCTCTGGCACCTGCGCCGGCATTTCCAACTCGACTACCCACCCTTCCAGTTGGACGCCCCCGACGCCGTGCAGCAGATTGCCCACTCGGCTCACGAAGCGCTGATCAATGCTCGCACGCACCCGCGGCTGTCCCCCTGCCTGGATTACTGCAGGGTCGAGGTATAGAACGAGACTCCCGGCGCTCCCAGGGTAACGTCATCGCGGCTCGGCAGCAGCCTCGCCCTCCCAGCACTCGTTCCAATAACGGCGTCACCGATCCCAGCAGTCCGGCCTTGACGATCAGGTTCCACAGCGGTTCGCACTTCTTCCAGGCGCCGGTGTAGGCCAGGTGGCGCAGGCGGGCGGGCATGTCCGCTTTCACGCAGGCGCCCTTGATGATCGAGCCCCAGGCGTAGAAGTCGCGGTAAGCCTGCCGATATCCGCGCTCAAGCTCCTGCGCCGTCATGCCCGCCGGGCGGAAGACGACGTGGCGAGTGTCATACCGGTCCCAGTCCTGCGAGGTGATGCGGCCTTGGGCAGCCATGCGCGTGTGCAGGGCGGTGCCGGGGAAGGGCGTCAGGATGTGAAAGGTGGCGGTCTCGATGCCCTGCGCCACCGCCCACTCCACCGTGCGTTCGAAGACACCGGGGTCGTCCTCGTCCATGCCGAACACGAAGCTGGCGTTGACCATCACCCCCAGGTCATGCAGGCGGCGGATAGCGGCGGCGTAATCACGGTTCAGATTGTGCCCTTTCCCCTGCGCGCGCAGGTTGGCGGCGCTCAGCGTCTCGAAGCCGATGAACAGGCTGCGCAGCCCGCAATCGACCGCCTCCTCCAGCAAGCCGGGCTCCAGCGCCGCCGCCACCGTGCCTGCCGCCTGCCACACCCGTCCCATGCCGCGCATGCCGGCGAACAGCTCGCGCACGAAACGCTGGTCACCGAAGAAATGATCGTCGACGAAATACAGGTGGCGCCTGGGCAGCCGCTCGATCTCCGCCAGCGCCTCCTCCACGCCTTGCGTGTAATACGACCGGCCACCCCGATAGAACGACTCCTTGTAGCAGAAATCGCAGGCGTGCGGGCAGCCGCGGGAGACCGCCAGCGTGTTCGGCATCAGATAGAGGTGCCGTTTGATGAGATCACGCCGCGCCGGCGGCTGCCCATGCAGCGTGCGCACGGTGGAGCGGTAGACCGTCCCTGGTCGCCCCGCATGGAAGTCAGCGAGGAATGCCGGCCAGGTATCCTCACCCGGCCCGAGGAAAATAGTATCCGCATGCTGCGCCGCTTCCTCCGGCAGGCTGGTGACATGCACGCCGCCCAGGCAGACGTGTGCGCCTTTGCGGCGATAATGATCCGCCAGCGCATACGCCCGGTACGCGGAGGAGATATAGACCTGGATCACCACCAGGTCGGGTTCGTCATCGAGATCAAGTGTCTCGACGTGCTCATCCTGCAGCACCACCTCGTCGTCATCGCGCAGGTATCCGGCCAGCGTCGCCAACCCGAGCGGCGGGAACAGCGAATACTTCAGTGAGTGCTTGTGCAAAGTCGTGGCTTCCGCCAGTGCGGGCAGGATCATCTTCACTTTCATGTCGTCACCTCGCGGCGTGGGATACCCCATTGTCGGGTAGCAGACGGATTCTTCCGACCCACTGAGGACATGAACTCACGCACTCGGGTGCTTGGTAGCGATGATCGATTGTCGTATACTCTGATCATGCCTGACGTGCTGAACATTCTGCTGGTGGAAGACAATGCCCGCTTGCGGCCCGCGTTGAAGGCCGGGTTGGGGGCGACGGGGGCGGTGCGGGTAGCGCATGATTGCGAGACGGGGGAGGCGGCGCTGGCCTTTTGCCTGGAGACGCCGCCTGATGCGATCCTGATGGACGTGCAGCTCGCCGGCGCCATGAACGGCATCGAGGCGGCGGTGGCCATCCGGCGCGAGGTGCCGCGCATGCCGGTGGTCTTTTACTCCATCCAGGACGACGACGCCTACTACCGTGCCTTCCGCCGCGCCGGCATCCTGAGCCACTACGCCTACGTGCGCAAGTCCAACTACCTGCTGCCGCAGATGATCGTGCCGCTGCTGAAGGACGCCGCCGCCGGCCGCAGCTTCATCGACCCGGAGATCGAGGCGCGGGTGCAGGAGGTGCGCCACAAGGACGCCCGCGCGCCGATGGCGCTGCTGGAGCCCAACGAGCAGGAAGTGGCGCGCATGCTGTCCCGCGGCATGACCAACGAGCAGATCGCCGCCGAGATGGGCTTCCGCGACAAGCGCACCATCAGCCGCACCAACGGCTCGATTTACGCCGCCTGGGGCCTGGACGAGACGAATACCGACGAAAAGGTCGCCCGCACGAGGGCGGCGCTTATCGTCCAGGTCGGCCGCCTCCTCGCCTGGGACGAAGACGGCACCCCGCGGGTGGAGAATGAGCGCGGGGAGTGGGTGAAATGGGAAGGGTAAGTAGTGAGTAGTGAGTAGTAATAAGTGATAAGTGCCCGTTCGGTGGTTGAGTAGGCAAGTAAGCCCTATGACGCTTTCCATAGCTATCTAGCCGTATCGAAACCACCGCGGATATAGGATGGCTTTACGGGAACGGGCGCTATTGGTGAGGTGGTCTCGATACGGCGCGGTAGCGGTGGAAAGATGCGGGAAGGCTTACTTGCCTACTCGACCACCGTAGCGGGCACTTAACACTTATTACTGCTCACTACTTACTACTCACTGCTGACTCATCAAAGGAGTATCCTGTCGCAGTGACACACTGGCTGGAATGGGGTCTTTATACCGTCTCGCTGGTCAACATCATCCTGCTGACCTGGCTGGGCTTGACCGTGCTGCTCAACGCGGCGCGGCGGGATTGGGGCATCTGGGTGGCGGGCGGTTCCATGTTCGTGGGGGCGGGGCTATACCTGTTCCACGCGGTGTTCATGAGCGTAGGCACGCCGGAGATCAGCCCGCTGTTGGTCGCGCGCTGGCCCATCGCCTGGGCGGCGGGGTTCGCGCTGCCGTGCGCCTGGTACGCGATGATGCTCTGGCATGCCGGCTACTGGGATCACCGCACGGGTATGCGCCACCACCGGCTGCATTCCATGGTCATCGCCGCGCTGGCTACACTGGTGATTATTGCGGCGCTGATGATCCTCGTCTCGCCGTTCCCACTCACGCAGCCGTATGAAATCTCCTTTATCCTCTACGGCCCCATGTTGGGCAAGGTGCCGCTGGTCGCCATCATTTACGCCGTCAGCATCCTTGCCTGCGTGGCGATGTCGCTCGACGCGCTGGCCTATCCGGCCCCCGCCGCGCGCGCCATGGGCGAGTTGGCGCGACGGCGGTCGCGTCCCTGGCTGTCCGCCACCTCGCTCACGCTGCTCGCCGTCGGCCTGCTGGTGGGGGTGGCGCTAGTCATCTTCACACCGACGCTGTCCGTCACTTCGTTCACGAGAGTTTCGGAAGAATTCAAGCGGCAATTCGCCATGATGGACCTGGCCATCAGCTCGCTGGTAGTGCTGGCCGTCTTCCTGCTGGGCCAGGGTGTGGTGGCCTTCGAAATCTTCGCCGGCAAAGCTTTCCCGCGCCGCGGCCTGCGGCACAGTTGGTATCGCATCGTGGTGCTGGCGCTCGGTTATAGCGCGCTCATCGCCGTCAGCCTGGTGGTGAAGCTGCCGGCCATCTTCGGCGTACTGCTGGCGTCGGGAGCGTTCGGCGCCTTTTACGCCATCGTCAACTGGCATAATTACGCCGAGCACGAGCGTTATCTCGAGCGCCTGCGCTCCTTCGTCGCCGGGCCGCAGGTCTTCACCACGCTGCTGACGGCGCCGGCCGCGTCCGTGGATGCCGGCAGCCTGCTGAAGACGCTGTGCGAGCAGATCCTCGACGCGCGCACCGCCTTCCTCATCCCGCGCGGGCCATTCTCATCGCTGCTGGAGCCGCTGGCTTTCCCGCCTGACGCCTCGCCACCGGCCATCCCGCCCGGCGAGTCGTGGGCGGAGTCGCGTGAGCTATACCTGCCCGTTGAGCCGTCTCGCTACGCCGGAGCGCGCTGGGCGGTGCCGTTGTGGAGCGCGCGCGGGCTCATCGGCGTGCTGCTGCTGGGCGACCGCCGCACAGGTGGCCTGTATACCCAGGAGGAGATGGAGATCGCCCGCGCCGCCGGCGAGCACTTGTTGGACACCCTGGCCAGCATCAGCATGGCCCGCCGCCTGCTGCGGGTGCAGCGCGCGCGACTGGCGGAGGGTCAGGTGGCGGACCGCCGCACCCGCCGCGTTTTGCATGACGAGATCCTGCCGCAACTGCACACCGCCATGCTGGCGTTGAGCGCCGAGAGGGAAGAAGCGCCCGCGGTGCTGGAGCAACTCAGCGATGTGCACCGCGCCATCTCCGATGTATTGCATGCCATGCCGGCCGGCCAGCCCTTCGGCGCGGCGCACATCGCTTCGCTGACGGAGTTCCGCCGGGCCATCGAGGGGGAATGCGGCGCGGAATTCGACCGCCTGGAGTGGGAATTCACCCCGGAAGCGGATGCCCGGGTGCAGACCCTTTCCCCCCTGGCACTGGAGGTATTCTTCGGCGCCGCCCGCGAAGCCGTCCGCAACGCCGCCCGCCACGGCCGCGGCAGCGACCCCAGTCGCGCCTTGCGACTGCGCCTGACCTTCACCGCAACGGATAGCATCACCGCCGTGATCCAGGACAACGGAGTCGGTCTGCAATATGCGTCCGCCTCCCCCGCCGGCGCCGGCCAGGGCGTTGCCTTGCACAGCGCTATGCTCGCCGTCCTTGGCGGCGCGTGGCTCATGGACGGCACACCGGACGGCACACGCGTCACCCTTTCCCTGTCGCAAGAAGCAGTCTGAAGGGAAAAGAGAGGAAGGCTGCGAAATATTTAGTCAGACAGTCAGACCAGTCGGACATGTCCGACATGTCCGACTGGTCTGACTGTCTGACTTCACGCATTTATTCGGAGGCACATTATGGCATTGAAATTGGCACCCGGCGACAAGCTGGTGATGATCGGCGATTCGGTGACGGACTGTGGGCGGGCGCAGCCGGTGGGCGAGGGATTGTTCGGCGCCCTTGGCAGCGGCTACGCGACCAATGTGGACGCGCTATTGAGCTCCGCGTATCCGGACCTGCATGTCCGCGTGGTGAACATGGGCACCAGCGGCCACACCGTGCGCGACCTGAAGGCGCGTTGGGGCACCGATGTGCTCGGCCTGAAACCCGACTGGGTGTCGGTGATGATCGGCATCAATGACATCTGGCGCCAGTTCGACTCGCCCCGACAGCCGGAGATTCACGTTTACCTCGAGGAATACGAGCAGACACTGGACGAGTTGGTGGGATTGACGGCGCCGCACGTGAAAGGCCTGGTGCTGATGACGCCGGTATTCATCGAGCCCAATCCGGCGGACCTGATGCGCGCGAAGACGGATTTATACGGCGCCGCGGTGAAGCGCATCGCGGAAAAGCACGGCGCCTATTTCGTGGACACGCAAGCCGCCTTCAACCGCGTGCTGGCCTCCTGCCCTTCCGCCGCCCTCGCCTGGGACCGCGTGCACCCCAACCACATCGGCCACATGATCCTGGCGCGGGCGTTCCTGAGCGCGGTGGGATTTGAGTGGTAATACCCGCAGTAACTGTCTCGTCCCCGCAGGACTGAAGCCAGGTATTCGAAGCGAAAGCCCGGAAATAGGACCACGGGACTGTCCCCCCTCGTGCGAGAGGTAGACCTAGCCACGCGGGGGGACAGTCCCGTGGTTATACGAGCAGGTGACGGGGAAGGCGAACGGTTCTGGTTACGTGGGCTCGGGACAGTCCCTAAGCTATCCCTTCGTCGCAAATAAATACACCGTCAGCAGAATGCTCGCATCCGCGATCAGGTGCGATACCATCGGCACGATCAGGCCTTTGGTGAGGCGCGCCTGCTGGCGCCACAGCCAACCCGCGCCGGTGAGACCGAGCAGTACCACGATCAGCCACGGCCACCAGACGAAGCTCGCCATTACCAGTACATGATAGCCCGCGAAGATCGCGTCATTCGGGATAGGCCGGACGGTGTCATCATGCAGGTAGCCGCGCCAGTAGACTTCCTCCAGCCAGGGGTTCACCACGCAGAAGTACGCGAGGAAAAGCGGCCAAACCGCCTTCGTGATGCCGAGGTGCGCCAGCGAGTCGGCAAACCCGGCGGGCATCCCCAGCAGCGGCCAGAGCAGGTACAACGCCACGCCCCCACTCAACCCGAACAGGCCGGTAGCAGTCAGGTGCAGCGGCTGCAGGCCTGCCCCGAGCTTCCGCGCCTCGCCCCATTGGCGTTCGAAGAGGAGTATACCCGCCATGCCGAGATGGTAGAGGAACACGGCCGTCCATGCGCTGTGCAGCAGGTACATGCCGACGATCACCGCCAGGTACGGGACATACGGCGCGGCCATACGGAAGGGTGATCTCGACGGCGTTTGCATTTCCGGGGTTGTGAGAATCGGCAACACGGTAACGCATTGTAACATACTTTGAATGACACCATGCGATCGCGATTCCGTATGCACTGCGGCATAGTTTCCGAAGAGCTACTCCTCCGGCTCCCCGATCTTCGTGAAGGTATCCTTGATGCCGATGAATGTATCTTCCTTCTGCATAAACGCTTTCACGATGTCGGGATCGAAATGCGTGCCGTTTTCCTGCGTGATGATGCCCTTGGCGATTTCGTGCGAGAAGGCGTGCTTGTAGACGCGCTTCGAGGTCAACGCATCGTAGACGTCCGCCAGCGCGACGATGCGGGCGCACAGCGGGATCTCCTCGCCGACCAGTTTCCTCGGGTAGCCCTGCCCGTCATACCGTTCATGATGCCCGAGGGTAATGTCGCGGGCCATATGCAGGTATTCGATGTGCGGATACTGCTGCAGCGCCGCGCCCAGCGTATTTCCGCCGATAGCGGTATGCTCTTTCATGATCTCGAACTCCCGGTCGGAGAGTCGCCCGGGTTTCAGCAGCACGGTGTCGGGGATGCCCACCTTGCCGATGTCGTGCAGCGGGCTGGTGAGGTAGATCATCTCGACGAATTCGCGATTCACGACGGCGCGATATTTTTCGTTCGCCATCAGTTGCTGCGCCAGCACGCGGCAGTATTCGCGGATGCGCTCCAGGTGCTGGCCGGTTTCCGGGTCGCGCGATTCGGCGAGCTTGGCCAGTGCGAAGATGGTGACGTGCCGCGTCTCCAGCGCCTGGATCCGTTCGCCGACCTTCACGCGCATCAGCAGCTCGGTGCTGTTGAATGGCTTGACGATGTAGTCGTCGGCGCCAGCCTCAAAGCCGGCGACCGTCTCGGCAGAGCCGGAGTGCGCGGTGAGCAGCACGAAATAGATGTAGCCGTCCGATGACTCAGCGCGCAGCCGCCGGCACAGTTCAATCCCGTCCATCTCCGGCATCGTCCAATCGGAGATGACCATGCGGATGCGATCCCGTCCCATGATCTCCAGCGCGTTCTTCCCGTTGTCCGCCGTGACGACGTCATATCCCTCGGCCTGCAGAGTCATCGCCAGCATCTCGCGCGTGATTTCGTCGTCGTCTACCACCAGGATTTTCATTGATCTCTGCTCCCTTTATGACCGGAGACCTGCGGCGCTATCCCGCAGCATATCGTTGTGATAATTATCGAGGTATGTGTGAAGTTTCCCCAACTGAGTGTAAAATTCACCCAGACAGGTGCTGGCATGCTCCAGGTCCGCCAGCTTGCCGTATTCTTCGATCTGCGCGGCGCACTGGCGCAACTGCTCGGCGGCCAGCGTCGCCGCCGCGCCTTTGATGCGGTGTGCCAACTCTTTCACCGCGGCGCTGTCCTGCCGCTCGATCGCCGCTTTGATCTCGTCGACTTCACCATCCGTGCGCTCGATGAACTGTGCCAGCATATGCAGGGCGAAAGATTCTTTTCCCGCACAGCGCTGCAGCAAGGCCTGCATATTGACCGGAAGCTCTTCCTGCAAGGTGGTCATTTCCGAGCCAAGCATAGCCGGAGCCTCGTTCTTTGCCTCCATGGCAGGAGCGGCATCTTCACCGTTCACTTCTACGACTGGCGCCTCTCCGGCGCCGTCCATCCCCCATCGCTTGAGCATGGCCAGCAGCACGTCGCTCTGCAGCGGTTTACTCATGTAATCGTTCATGCCTGCGGCCAGGCACTGCTCGCGGTCACTGGTCATGGCGTTGGCGGTGAGGGCGATCACCACCGTCGGGGGGGCGACGCCTTGTTCCGCTTCATATTTCCGCAGTTCGCGGGTGGCGGTGTAGCCGTCCATCACCGGCATCTGGCAGTCGACGAAGACGATATCGTAATGTCCCGTGGTGGCCGCCTGCAGGGCATCCGCGCCATTTTCCACGGTATCGCACTGCAGCCCGAACGTGGAGAGCATCTCCTGGAATACCATGCGGTTGATCTCGTTGTCCTCGGCGAGCAACAGGCGCAGATCTTGCCGGAAGACGGGCAGGGTCATCGGCTTGGCTGGATGGCTCTCCTTCTTTTTCCGCGGGCGGCCCACGACGTCCGTCCCGGTAACAGTGCCGATGATGGCGTCGAAGAGCGCCGATTGCCGGATAGGCTTCATCAGATAGGTCTGGAAGCCGGCGGCGGCAATCTCCTCATCGCTCTTCAGCCGCACGATGGAGGTCAGCAGGATCAACTGCGTGCCGGCAATCGCCGGCCGGGTTTTGATCGCTCTTGCCAGCTCGATGCCATCCAGCCCGGGCATCTGGAAATCGATCAACGCCAGCGTGAACGGGTTCTTCGACCGCACGGCCTGGTCGAGATATTCCAGCGCGTCTTCACCATCGCCGGCAATCTCGACCGACATGCCCCAATTACTCAGCACATCGGTCAGGATCTCCTGGTTGATGGCATTATCGTCCACCACCAGCACACGCAGCCCTGCGAGCCGGTCGTAACGTGCCACGGTCTTCTTGCTGACAGCCTCTACCTGCAGGCAGGTGGTGAACCAGAAGGTACTGCCCTCGCCGGGCGCGCTGCTGCCGTCGATCTCCCCGCCCATCAGCTCGACCAGCCGCTTGCAGATAGCCAGCCCCAGCCCGGTGCCGCCGTATTTGCGCGTGGTGGACGGGTCCACCTGCGAGAAGGAGCGGAACAGGCGCCGCCGCTGCTCGTCGGTAAAGCCAATGCCGGTATCCTTCACCTCGAAATACAGCGTAAGCGACCGGTCATCTCGCTCCTTGACCGAGCACTTGAGGCAGACTATGCCCTTTTCGGTGAACTTCACCGCGTTGGCGAGGAGATTGCTGAGCACCTGCCGCAACCGCACCTGGTCGCCCGCTACGTTCACCGGCACTGCCGGGTCGATGCCACAGATCAACTCGATCCCCTTCACCGACGCGCGCTGTGAGAAAGTCTCGACCAGGCCCTCGATCATATCGTGCAGGTGGAAAGGCGCGGTCTCGATCTCCATCTTCCCCGCCTCGATCTTGGAAAAATCGAGGATATCGTTGATCAGCGTCAGCAGCAGCTCCGCCGAATAGGTAATCGTGCGGGTATACAGCTTCTGATGGTCGGTCAGCGGGGTATTGATCAGCAGCTCGCTCATGCCGATGACGCCGTTGAGCGGCGTGCGGATTTCGTGGCTCATGTTGGCCAGGAAGTTGCTTTTCGCCTTGCTCGCCGCCTTCGCCTCCGCGGCCATGCGGTTGGCGGTATTCACCGCCGCCTCCAGCTGCTGGTTGGTGGAAGCCAGTTGCTCGTAGGCTTCCTCGGTCAGCTCCTTCTCGTGCACCAGCGACAGGTTGGCCATGTAGCGCGACTCTTCCACGCTGATAGCCACCGAGATAATGTCCAGCAGCTTGAGGTCGTTGTCATCGGGATGGTACGGCTTCTCGAAGGCGACGGAGAGCACGCCGATGCTCTTCCCATCAAAGACCACCGGACGCCCGATATACGACTTGGCGTTGGTCGCCGCCAGGCACGAGCCGTGCTGTTTTTCGCGGTAACGGGCATCGTCCAGGTCCGGCAGCACCACGGTGCGATTATTGATGGAATTCAGCACCCGGTAGCAGACATGCTTCTCGTTCTTGCAGATCGTCTTGTCGCACTCCGGCATCTGCCAGCGGCCGACGATCTTCAGATACTCGCCGTCCAGCCGGTTGTACCAGCCGTGACTGGCGCCCAGCAACTCGCCGCACAGCGCGGTCAACTGGTTGATATTCTCCAGCGGGTCGATGCCCAGGTTGACGAAGCACTGATTCAGCCGCGAAATCCGGCGCTCCATGCGCGTACGGACCGTCACATCGCGCAGGAAGACCAGCACCGCCGGCTCGTGATCGTATTCAAAGGGCGTGCCGGTCACCTCCACGATCAGCACCTGCGACTTTTTGGTGAGCAGCATCAACTCGAGCGAGAACGGCTCCATGCGGGCGACCGTTTCGGTCAGCAGCTTCTTTTGCGAGATATCGAACGGTTCGAGCAGTTGATCGAAGGTGCATTCCAACAGGATATCCGGATCGTAGCCGACGGCGGCGGCCAGCGCGCCGTTGACCGCGCAGATTCCCAGGCTCTTCGTCTCGAAAATAGCGATGCCTTCCGGCGCTGTGTCAAAGACGGCGCGGAACTGCCGCCCGGAGGCCAGGATGCGCGCGGAGGCTTCGCGTTGCGCGATATCCAGCGCCTCCAGCATCTTGTTCACGGACAGCGAGAGATTGGCGATCTCATCACTCTTACCGATCTGCAGGGCGGGCACCCGCGCCGACAGGTCGCCGGCTTGTCCGATCCGCTCCATCGACCGGTTGAGCTTCAACACGCGGCGCAACACCAGGATCTCCATGCTGATGACCAGGATCAGTCCGAAGACCACGGCAATTACCACCACGAAGATGCGAATATAACCGGTAATGAGCTGCCCCTGCAGGTAATACGGGCGGTCCTCGATCATGCGTATGATCATAATCGGCTTGTGCTCGATATCCCGCAGAAACGCGTAGCTCGCGATTTCATCCTCCGAGAGGGGGATCGATATAATGCCGCGCTGGCGGAGCAACCGGAACCGCGCATCCAGAAAGTCGCGGGGCAACCCGCCGGTGCGATACGGTTGCAGATCCAGCTTGAAGTGGACGCTCTTGCTGATCGCCTTCACCTCATTGCGATCCAGGAAGCGGCCCATTAACAAGCAGCCGTCCGAATCGCCCGAGCCATCGCTGCGTCGCACCGGCTGCGATGCGACCAGCATCGGCGCCTCCGGCAGCATGATGATGCCGGTCACCCGGCTGCGCGTGGTAGCATGCCTGATCAGCCGGGGATTGGCCTTCAGGTAGGCCCGGAAAGAGTCTGGTATGGGAAGGGGACGGCCGGTTCCCGGCTGATAGTAGCGTTCAACGACAGGCGTGCCGTCCTTCCGGTAAAAGCCGATCACGCTGAGACGAAGGTTCCGGATGGTGTTGTCGGAGAGATCCCGATTCAGAAAGGAGGAACGCTTCCCCGCAATAAAATCATAGGTATGGTCCCAGGAAGCATAATCGGAGACGCAATCGTCAAGCGTGGTGATCTCCGCCTTGATGGTATCCAGCACGCGCGTCATATCGACCCGGCCGTCTTGCAGCTCGATCTGCTCGAAACGCCGTTGAATGAGCACCTGCGTGCTGAGGGCTATCAGCAGGATGAGCCCCAGCAGCGTCAATATAGTGGCTGTTATGGTTTTCGTCCGCAACGTCATGCCGCAACGCCCCTTGCCCCGGCGCATGTCATCGGCTGCGCGAGGCGCAAAAAGAAAGCCCTGCAAGTCTACAGACGAGGATCCGCCGGATCAGAGGGGATGCCATCTGCTATTTCATGTATCGGATGGTTGTGGGAAAAGATTGATGGTGACGCGATGCGGTCACACAATCGTCGTGAATATCTTCCATATCCGCACGAATTTTTTACCATGGCCGAACGGAAAAAACCGGTCGGCTTAATCGATAATGTGCTCGGTGGTCTTACGTTGCGACCTTCTCTTGCCCGCGCTGCCATTCGCGCAGAGCGGGCAGGTGTTCCGCGACTTTATGAAAGGCATCGGCGTATTGCCGCATGAGCTTCGGCTCCGGCGCAGTGAAGCGATAAAAGGAGATCTGCAGCGCGCGCTTGCGCGCCAACTCCAGGCACACCGGGATATCGTCCTCAGCGTAGTGCGCGCCGGCGTCGCGCAGCGTTTTCAGCCAGGGCGCGGCCGGGACATTCCGCGCCTCCGCCTGCATGCGCGGCAGCAAGGGGATAGGCTGCCGGACATAGGCCACGGCGCCGACGCCTTCGGCAGTCAGTGCGTTGAGAAAGGTATCACGGGTGACGCCCTGTGCCTGCTCTTCGTCGTAGTCGAGGGTGGCCATGTAGTAGACCGGCTCCACGCCGGCCGGATAGCGGGGAAAGCGGATGAAGTCGAGATCGTCGACCAGCCTGACCAGCAGGTCGCGGTTCGCGGCGCGTGCGCGATTCCAGCCGGTCAGGTGCGGCAGTTGATCCATCACCAGCGCGCAGTCGATGCCGGTGGGTCGATAATTGTAGACCAGGCTGTCGATATACGGGGCATACTCCTCGCGCACGCCGCCGCCGCGCTCCGTCACCGGCTGCAGCATGCGGCCGGTGTGCTGCGAGAGGAGCAACGCACGGTCATACGCCTCGCGGTCGTCCGTCAGCAGCAAGCCCATCTCCGTCGCCGCCAGCAGCTTGGTATTCATGCAGGAAAAACCGGCCGCGTCCGACAGGGTGCCCGTCAGTTTGCCGTGATACCGGGCACCATGGGCCTGCGCCACATCCTCGACCAGCTTCAGCCCGTGCTTCGCGGCCACCGCCTGCAGTCCGTGCATGTCGGCCGGTTGCCCGAAAAGATGTACGACGACGATTGCCCGTGTCCGGCCGGTGACGTGCTCGGCGACACTGGCCGGATCGAGCAAGCCGGTCTCCGGCAGCACGTCGGCAAAGGCGGGTACGCCGCCCTGGTGCAGGATGCAGGCGGTCGTCGCGCCGTAGGAGAACGGGGTGGTGATGACTTCATCCCCCGGCTCGATGCCGCAGCCGGCCAGCGCGCAATGCAGCGCTCCGGTGCCGGAGCCGACGGCCAGCGCGTAGCGAACGCCGTGGTTATCGGCAAACTGCGCTTCGACCTGCTCCACCAGGCGGCTGTGCCCTAATCCCCGCCCGGTATACAACATGGCTGCCACCTTGGCGACAACGCGCGGGCTGTACCGCGGCCACCCGGGCGATGCCGCCCTGGCCGTGACACATTTCGCTCCGCCCAGCAATGCCAGTGTCGTCATCCTGTGCTCCTTGATCGAGCGGCACGATGTGCCGCGCTCACGGCTAGGCTTCCCGCATCTCGTGACTGTATCAGGTGTGAGAGGGGTCGTGTGTGCGCATGCGCGATGTGTCTGTACGGAAAACTATCAATACGCATTGCTCATCGAGGAAGATCAGAAACGGCATGCAGCGGCAGGATTTCCTGGAGATCGGACGAATTCTCATCGGTAAGTAATGTCCTTCGATCACTGACCCTACAGGAGCATCATCCCATGATTATTCGTCTGGCAAGCCTGCTGTTGTTTGCCGCCTTGCTCACCTCCGCGGTACTGGCCGACATCACGCTGATCGACAATGGCCGGCCGCGCGCCACCATCGTGGTGGCGCAGGATGTCATGGGCGTGGCTCCGAGCGATAAAACGCTGACATCAGAACAGCCGCGCCCGGTGAAAGTGGCGGCCGCCGCCCGGGACCTGCAGGCGTATCTGGAGAAGATCACCGGCGCTCAATTACCCATCACCGGCGACGAGCAGGCGCCGGCCGGCACGCTGATCCTGGTGGGGCGCAGCAAGCTGACCGCGAAATACGACGCGAAGATCCCCGCCGGCCTGACCCCCACCCGCGATGAGGAAGGATATGCCATCCTCACCGACGGCGCCACCCTGGTGCTGGCGGGCAACGATGAAGCGCCGTATCACGGCACGGAATATGCCGTCGACGCCTTCCTGTATAAACTGGGCGTGCGCTGGTACATGCCCGGCGACTTCGGTGAAGTGATCCCGAAAAAGGCCACCGTCACCGTCGGCAACCTGAACGAAGTGAGCCGGCCCGACTTCAAAATGCGCAACTGGTGGGGGCCGATCGCCCCGGACCTGGCGCCGGTGGAAGACCGCTGGATGATCCGCAACGGCATGAACCCGCTCAGCCGCTTCATCAACACCCCGGGTGACAGCTCTATCCGGAAAGTGCTGCCGCCGGAGAAGGAGAAGGACAACCCCGCCTACGCCAGCATCTTCGCGAAGGACGCCAAGGGCAATGTCTACCCGCACATGCCCAATCTGACCAGCGAGGAGTCGGTGCAATACGCCGCCGAGAAGATCAAGGAGGCCTTCCGCAAGGACCCGAAGCTGCTGTCCTGGGGCATCGGCGCCGATGACGGCTTCCCGCGCGACTACAGCCCGGATAGTGTGAAGGCCAACCTGGGCTTCTCCGACCAGGTGGGCAAATTCAACGATCCCGGCGGCATGAGCATCACCGAGGAGTGGATGACCTGGGTGCAGAAGGTAGCGGCGGAGGTGTACAAGGAGTTTCCCGACCATATCATCACCACCAACGGTTACGCGAACCGCAATACGCCGGCCGTCGGCATCACCCCCGATCCGAAGATCTGGATCATGTTTGCCGCCATCTGGTCGGACACCTACCACGCCTTTGACAACCCGAAAAGCTGGATGACCCAGCGGCAATACCACATGCTGCAGGACTGGACGAGCCAGTATCAAAACGTTTACATGTACAACTACCTGTATTACAACCTGGTCGGCTGCGGCGCGCCGCCCATACCGCTGGCGCACCGGCACATGCACGACATGCCGCTGCTCAAGAAGATCGGCGTCATCGGCTTTGCCGACGAAGGACGCACGGTGCGCGGCGAGTCCGGCATCTTCCCCACCTATTTACGCGCCCGCCAGATGTGGGATGCCAACCTGGACGGCTGGAAGTTGATGGACGAATTCTTCGCCGATTGGTACGGCCCCGCCGCGCAACCGGCGAAGGCCTACTGGGAAGAGATGGAGAATGCCATCGAGCAAAGCATCTGGTCCGGCACTGAAGACCATGTGCTGTGGAACGTTTACACACCCGAGCTGATCGCCAAATTGAAATCCCACCTTGAGAAGGCGGAGGCGGCAGCGAAGGGCAACGAGCTGGCGCAGCAGCATGTGCTGGCCGACCGCGTGACCTACGACCACCTGCTGGCCTACATGGCGATGACGCGCGCCGAGCACGATGCCGACTTCGTCGAGGCGGCGAAGCAGGCCCAGCGCATGATCGACATCCGCAAGCCGGCCACCGCGCTGAGCCGCTTCTACTGGGATCCCAACCCGAACGACAAGACCAAGCCGAATGAGGCGTACGGCTTCTACTACTGGGGCGTGGTGCGGCGCCTGCAGTATTACCAGAAGCTGGCCGACATGACCACCGGCAACACCGGCGAGATGATTGCCGTGCTGCCGGAGAAGGCGAAGTTCAGCATTGACCCGCGCGACGACGGCCGCTCCGACTGGTGGTACAAGCCCGAATTCGACGACAGCAAGTGGTCCACCATCCTCACCACCCGCCCCTTCCTCGGACAGGGACCGTATCTGGATGAGAAAGGCTACGCCTACCTGGGCGCGATGTGGTACCGGCTGACCGTCGATGTGCCCGCCTCCGCGAAGGGCAAAACGGTCAAACTCTACTGCGCGGCGGCGGAGGCCGAAGGCTGGGTGTGGGTCAACGGCCAGTATGTCGGCGCCCGCAAGTATATCGACCCCTACATCCGCCCCAACGCCATCGACATGGACGTGACCAGCGCGTTGATCCCCGGTCAAAAGAACGTCATCGCCATCCGCCTGCACACCAACTACGTGCCGTCGGCGATGGCCGCCGGCCTCGTGTCGCGCTTGTTCCTGTATTCACCAAAGGCGCAGTAATCACGAGAGAGTGATCCTGCCGTGCCGGAACCCGGTCGATTGCGACCGGGTTCCGGCGTTTTTGGCATTACCCCTCGTTTACGCATGCACCAGACAACACTGGTGTTTGCAATCAGCACGAGTCATGTGGGCTGTCGTCCTGCTTTCCGGGGAAATTGAGACCACAACAACTGCCGGCGAGGAGGGTGTGTCGATGCTGATACGGAAGTCCCGATCCCCCCTGCGCGTGCTCGTCATGAGCACCTATGTCCCGCGGGAATGCGGGATCGCCACCTATGCCGAAGATGTGGTTCACGCCGTCGAGCCGCATGGCGCGGTCTGTAACGTGCTGGCCATGGAGCGCGCCGGCGAGTCGTATACGTACGGAGACCGCATAATTCGCACCGTGCTGGAGGACCAGGTTGACAGCTACCTGCAGGCTGCCGAAACCGTCAATCACGGCCGGTTCAACGTGCTGTCGCTGCAGCACGAATTCGGCATCTACGGCGGGATGGACGCGGACCACCTGCTCCACTTTCTGGAGGCAGTGCGTATCCCGGTGGTGGTCACCTTCCACACCGTGGTGCGCGACCCGTCGCCCGCCATGCGGCGGAACCAGCAGTTGATCGCGCAGCGCGCGAACGCCATCGTGGTGATGAATGGACTGGCGGTCGATATCCTGCGCGAGATTTACGACGCCGATCCCGGCAAAGTGCACGTCATTCACCACGGCGCGCCTGTACCCCATCGTGAACGCGGCGACGAGATCAAGCGTGAGCTCGGGCTGGACGGCCGGCGCGTGATCACCACCTTCGGCTTGATCAATCCCACCAAGGGCATCGAGTATATGGTGCAGGCGATGCCGGAGATCGTGCGGCAATACCCGGACGCCGTGTACCTGATCCTGGGCCAGACGCATCCGGTGTTGCGGCAGAAGGAAGGCGAGCGTTACCGGGACTGCCTGACCTCCACCGCCCGCGAGGTGGGCGTTGAGGAGCACGTCCGCTTTGTCAACCGCTACCTGACCAAGGAGGAGGTGGTCTCCTACCTGCTGGCCACCGACACCTATGTGACCCCGTATATCAATCTCGAGCAGGTGACCAGCGGGACGCTGGCTTACGCGATGGGGATGGGTTGTCCCATCGTGGCGACGCCGTATCTGCACGCTCGGTACCTGCTGCAGGACGGCCGCGGACTGGTGGTGCCGGCTCGCGACCCGCAGGCGCTGGCCGCCGCCGCCCTGCACCTCTTTGACGATCCGGCGTTGATGGCGCGCATGGAGCGGCGGAATTGGGAATACGGGCAGGCGCTGCTCTGGCCGCTGGTCGGCGCCGAATATCTGCGCGTATTCCGGCAGGCGGCTGGACGAAAGCGATGATCACTGTTGACTGCTACGAGACCCAAACCGGTAAGGTGGAGCGTATCGGCCGGGAGCAGGTGCCGGCGAATCTGCGGCAGGAAGGCACCATCCTCTGGGTCGATCTACAGCAACCAGGCGACGAAGAGCTTGATTGGCTGCGCGACACCTTCCATTTCCACCCGCTGGCGATGGAAGATGTGAAACGGCACCAGGAACGTGCCAAGATCGACCGGTATGATAATTATTACTTCTTCATCCTGCACGCTATCGAATACGATACGGACAGACTGAAGGTCGATATCCACGAGACCGATCTCTTCATCGACCGAGATTATCTGGTGTCAATACATGGCGTCGAACTGCCTGGCCTGGATGAGGTGCGCAATCGCCTGAAAGAAGCCCGCCTGCCCCAAGGAACGACATCGTTCCTGACATACCTTATTACCGATTCCGTGGTGGATCACTACTTTCCGGCGATCGACGACATCGGCGATTTAATCGATGAGCTGGATGCCGCGATTATCGAGAAGCCGGACCGCGAGTCTATGCGCAAGATCTTCCGCCTGCGCCGCAACCTGCTGCTGATCCGCAAGCACATCGCCCCGCTGCGCGATGCCTTGAATGAGTTGATTCGAGGTGAAGAATCCGAGCAACTGTTCCCGAACAATAATGCGCGGATGTACTTCAGCGATATTTACGACCACGTGCTGCGGTTGACGGACTTCGTGGATACCTATCGAGACATGCTCTCCGGCTCCATCGACGCCTATCAATCGTCACTCTCCAACGTGCTCAATGTCAACATCCAACGGCTCACGGTGGCGGCCACCATCCTCGCCACCGGCACGCTCATCACCGGCTTTTTCGGCATGAACGAGAACGGCGCTTTCATCCATTCCCCCTGGCCATACGGCGGGTGGGTCATCCTGGGCGTGCTGCTGGTGCTGACCATGCTGGAGATATGGTATTTCCGGCGGATCGGATGGATCTGATATGCGATCAGCCAGCCTGGGTGTGGGCCCTCTCCCCCCGACCCCCTCTCCCAATGCGGGGCGAGGGGGAGTGCCGGAGGTGAAAAGATAACGTTTTCCTTAAACAGCAAGCCTGCTCCCCCTCGCCCAGCATTGGGAGAAGTGGTTGGGGGGAGAGGGCCCGCACCCAGGCAAGCTCACCGATTATCAAACCTCCGGCTCATGCGCCTTGCGCCCGTAGACCTTCTCATACGCCTTGCATGCCGGGCAGACACTGCCTTCCAGTTTCTTCACGAACCAGTAGAAGAACCCGCGCTGGTCCTTCCGCGCACGGCGGCAGACCGTGCAGTTGACACACATCTGCGCTTTCTTGCGGTCCTCGTCGGTAATGGTGATGTCAGGCATGGGATGCACTCCTTCTCTTGCTCTTGCTCTTTCACCTTGCTCTAGCTCTAAGCCCAATAAACCAGGCTCAAAGTCGGATTCAGAGCAAGAGCAAGAGAAAACTAGTTTTAACTTGATACCGGCGACACTACCCCGGGCACGGTGCTCATCGCCACTTCACGCAGGCTCTCCATGAAGTAGCGGTAGTTGGCGAAGGAGACGTTGTTCAGCGCGAAATGGTCGGGGCCGGGGATGCAGCGGCCGTGCTCGATCAGCCGGCGGGCCTTCTCCATCTCGCGGTCGATGGTCTCTTTCCCGTGAGCCATCGCGTCCTTCTCCAGCCCGCCCAGCGCGGCCAGGTCGGGGTAACGATCGAGGACGGCAACGGTGTCGTTCCCCGCGCCTACCTCGAAGGGGTACAGCGCGTTCACGCCGCTTTCCACCATCAGCCCGGCCAGCTCCTCGGTGTTGCCGTCGGAGTCCGCCAGCAGCAGGGGGATGCCGTGCTCGGCGGCAAAGGCGGCCACCTTGCGGTAATTCGGCGCCATGAATTCGCGGAAGGTGGCGGGGGAGATGAGCGAGCCGTTCTTACTGGCCATGTCCTCCCAGAACTCCACCAGGTCGAAGGGCACTTCGCGCACCGCCCTCGCCCACACGCGCAACACGAAGTCGGTGTAATCGTCCATGATGGCGTGCACCAGTTCCGGGTCATCATAAAAGGCCAGCGCCAGGTGTTCGTCGCCCATCAGGTTGCGCGCGAAGCCGTAGACGCCGCCGTGGAACAGGGCCAGCGGGTAATCGCGTTCGCGAAAGCCGGCCGCCTGCGCCTCCCAATCCGCCGGGTAGCGCTCGGGATCGTCCGCATCCAGGTGGTTCGCCTTCAGTCGCTCCCAGTCATCGCGCGTCTTCACCGGCCACGCCACGTATTGCCCGTGGAAGTCGGTCTCCGTCAACACGATGCGCTGCGTGCCGTCGCGCCAGCTATACAGCAGGTAGCCGTCCTCTCGCCGCGTCACCTCCGGCTCGCCCATGTGCAGCTTGTCCACGCTGACCGGCGCCGGCAGCCACCCACGGTACGGCCCTTCAAACTGCAGCACCTGGTCGATGCACCCGCCGATTCCCGGGTATTCCGCCTCCCAGTGCGGCAACACAGCATTCGTGCCGCCGAACAGCTTGATGAACGGCGCCCGATCCACATCCTGCCCCAACAGGGTTCTGACAAAGCGTTCGCGATGCGTCATGGGTTTCTCCTGAGATCGCAGGCCTGCGGCGGTATTCCACCGCATATCCGCGCCTGCCCTGATAGCCTCTCGGTAGGGGCGAGTGGCACTCGCCCCGTCATTGGGAGCCGTATTCGTTATTAGTCGTATTTCGCACCCGGTACTCTTACGGGGCGAGTGCCACTCGCCCCTACGTAGGTTGACCTCTCGGGGCAGGCACGGATATGCGGCGGAGTACCGCCGCAGGCCTGCGAGCCCAGTAATCACTTCTTCCAGAAACATACAATATCCGTGCAATCCAGCGGCAGTGTCACCGACACCGCTTTGCCCGTGCGCGTCAGCGCCAGTTTCCCGTGGCGGGCGGAGACGGCGCGGGTGAGGCCGGTGCCGTCGGCCAGGGTGACAGTGATCTGTTTGAAGGTGGCGCCGCCGTCCTGCACGGCCAGCGGATTGGTAAGCGGCACGGCCACGCCGTCCGCAGAGACCAGCGCGTCTGCCACGATGCCTTCTTCACTGACCGTCACCGGCCGCGCCACCTTCGCCAGCTCCAGCGCCGGGGCGCAGGCGCGCTGCCGCTGCTCAACATCGAAACGGGCGGGCCAGAAGAAGCCGGCGGCGCGGCTCATCTCTGCTGTCTTTTCCCACCAGAGGCCGGCCACCCGGTCCGGGAAGCGCACCACGAAGCCTTTGCCCAGCGCCTGCTGGCCGGGCTCCGCCGGGAAGGGGGCGAAAGGCTCGTTATATTCGTCGCGGGTGCAGGCGTCCGGCCACAGCACCAGCACGCCGCCCGCCTTCACCCACGCCGCCAGGTCGTCCGCCGATTTGCGCTCGATGTTCAGGTCCACGTAATACGCGGCCTTGAACTGGCCGATGAAGCGGCTCAAATCCTCGCTGTCGATGATCTCCACCGGGATCTGCCGCTGGGTGAGCATGCAGTAGAGGTTTTCTTTCTCGCGCCCGTCCGCCAGGCGGTTGTTGGCGTGCTGCCACGCCTCCGCGGTGGGGCTCTGGATAAGGGCGGTCTGCCCGGGCACCGGCTTGCCGGCGTAGAGCAGCGGCTCGATGCCGGCGCCGCCGCACAGGCCGGCCGCGTCGGCGATGCCGCGCATGATGGCCGCATTATCAGCCCAAAAGTCCACCGTGCCGCGGCTGGTCGGCCCGTAGTTGAAGAAGGAGAATTCCTTCACCCCGCGGCCCAGCAGCATGTTCACGCGGGCGGAGGCGGTGTGATCTGTGCCCTTCGCATCAGGGTCGAAGCCGATGGAGATGGGGTAAAAACCGATCGGCCCGCCATCGTAGCGGGCGGCGGCGCGCTCCAGCGAGGCCAGATAGGCCACCTTCTGCCACAGGCCGTTGCCCCAACTGGTCAGGCCGGCGGACATCCAGTCTTCCTGCCAATACAGATCGAGGGCGTGCTGGCGGCCGAACTCGAAGTAGTCCAGCCCGCTATCAGAGCACATGCCGGCGCCCAGCGTAATGTGATGCACCGGGAAGTTGGCGGTGGTCGGAATGCCTGGCAGCTTCTCGTGCGCGTATTTCGTCACGCGGGCAAAGCAGCTCGCGTTCGCATACTGCGTGTATTCGCACGACCAGTACCACAGCCGGCGCTGCTCGATCGGCGCATTGGCCGCCACGCCGGCGTAGCCCAGCGTCTCACGCGGGATGTGGTTCACTTCGTCCAGGCTCTTCTTGCCGAAGACCGCCGGGTCCACCTTGCGTGCGCGCAGGAAGTCGCGGAAGCCCTGCTCGCCGGTCTCTTTCCAGATCTGCCCGAACCCGCCGCCCCAGCCGGGCTCGTCGGTGAGCATGGCGAAGGCGGGCTGCGCGGTAGTGCCCGTCGCCTTGATCGCCGCCTGCGTTTTCGCCAGCCCGTCGATCTCGGCGGTGGACAGCGGCTCGTTGGCGAGGGCGTAATAGCGCGCGCCCTCCGGCACCTTGCCTTCGGTCGCGCTCCAGGTGTTCATGCCCAGCAGCCGCGTCAGGTTCACCTCGCGCTCCTGCCCGTTCAGGATGGTGGGGTCGCCCATCACGCCGCTGGGGGTGAAGAGGAGCTGTCGCGGCCGCTTGTCGACCGGCACCGTCACTTCCTGCGCCACCCGCTCGCGCCGCTGCAGGCCTGCCTCCACCGATTCGATCCAGTTGGGCTTGTCCAGCACGTCCTGCGGCACCACCAGGCCCACACTGGCCCCCGTCTCGCTGGCGGCGGTCACCGTGCGCGCCACCCGCTTCTCATCCTGCGCGGTCGCCACCTGCACCTCCGCCTTCATCTTCGTGATCGGCTGGGCGCCGGTGAAGTCCAGGTAGACAGTGCCCCAGAAGGCGCCGGCGTCGGGCAGCAGGTACCAGTCCGACCACTTCCCCGCCGGCACGTAGAACCCGGAGAGCGAGATGGTGCCCGGCAACGGCGCACCCGTCCAACTGAAGCCCACGCTCGAGCCGTAGATGTGGTTAATCACCCGCACAGCGGCGATAGACGAGGTAGCCGGCTCCAACAGGCGATAGCGGATGTAACGCTCGCCGGCGGCGAAGGCGTAGGAAGCGGCCAGCAGCAGGATGAATGTCAGCGAGATACGGATATTTTTCATAACTCATTCCCAATATCGAATGCCGATTCTCTTGCTCTTGCTCTATCATCTTGCTCTTGCTCTGAAAAAGCATTTCACATCTCTGCAAGCCTTGCAGGAGTCTAGCCTGTCAGGCTTGCATGTGCGCGAGAAGGTTTTCGAGCAAGAGCAAGAGTTTAGAGCAAGAGCAAGAGCAAGAATGGCCTTGCGCTTAGCGTCGGGTGATACTCAGTTACTCTTCCCAATCCGCCCGCTCAAACCGGTACACCTGAATGCGGCCGGCGCCGGCGGCGAAGAGGTAATGACGGCCGTCCTTCTCGCCCACGGCCAGCCCCTGCGGGCGGGCGAGTGCCGGGCGCTCGTCCACCGGCTTATCGCCGATGATGGCGAGCTGATCGCCGGTCTGCTCATCCAGCACCATGACGCCGGGTTCCCAGTTTGCGCGGGTGGCAAAGAGCAGGCCTTGCGAGACGCCGGCCAGAAAGCCACCGCTCGGGGTTTCCCACTGCTTTTTGCCGTCTTTCGTGTAGCAGACGATCTTGCCGCCGAACTGGTAGTAGAAGCGGTCTGCCTGCGGTGAGACGACAATATTGGCGCTTGCCACCTTGTCCTCCGCCGGCGGGGTGAAGATCAGCTCCGGTTTATCCAGCTCGAAGCTCGTTTTGAAGAGGGCGCCGTCTTTCGCCTGCACGAGGTAGATGCTGCCGCCCGCAGTACAGGCGGAGGAGGGTCCACTCCCCGGCAAGGCGGCCGCCAGGCTTTTACCCACCGCATTGCCGCGATCCGGATTCAGCGTATACATACTGTTGCCCGGGCCGACGACCACCGCCATTTTGCCGCCGGCCACCACCGGTGTCGTGGTCCAGAAGGGCGGTCCCACCGGATACTGCTTCATGTCGCCGGAGGGCACCAGGCCGGAGGTCCACAGTACCTTGTTGTCCCAGCTCAGCTTGACCTGGCCGTGCACATAAACATTCAACGCCTCATCCACCGCCAGCGGCATCGCATCCATGTAGCCGGGCATGGTCGTGAGGCCGGAGAGGGTGCGGTCGTTTTTAAAATCGCCGGGCGTGAAGTGCTCCAGCGTGGTCAGCAGCCACAGGCGGTGGCTCCAGCCGGGATTGACCCACAGTCCGCCCTGCGGATCGAAGGCGAGGGCGCCGCTGCCGGCGGAGAAGGCGAAGGCGCGGGGCGACCACTTGCCCTGGAAATCCCCGCCGGAGCCCACCTCGATGTCCTCGAGCGGTTCACCGGTCGGCGTCCACGCCATCACGCGGTTCACCAGCTCCGCTTCGTCGCCGCCCACGCCCAGGAAGATATTGCCGGTGCCCGGCTGCACGGCGATGGCGGACGCGTTCTTGATGCCCTTGATCAGCGGGATGTTCACCGGCTCGCCGTTCTTCGTCAGCTCGGCGACGGCGGCGGCGGTCAGCACCAGCAGGTTGCCGTTCTTCGCCCACGCGATGTCGATGGGCTTCACCACCTTGATGGGAGCGGCAAAGGCTTTCTCCTGCCCGGTCTTTTTGTCGATGCGGCGCAGCTCGTCGCCGCCGTTGTCCACGATGTAAAGGTAAGTGTCATCCGCCACCAGCGCACAGGGGTAGACGAACGGCCTCACGCCGTTGTCCGCCGCGGTCGCGTCCTTCCACTCGTGCTGCCAGCCCTCCGCCGCGGCGCCGCTGGCCCGGCTCCAGCGCTTAACCTGCCGGTAGCCGTAAAATCCCATGCCGCAGGTGTAGACGTAATCCTTGTCGATCGCCACGCCCTGGAAGCCGGGGAAGTTCTGCGGGTTCTGCCAGATCACGCCCCCGTCCGGCGACAGCTTCAGCAAGGCGCTGCCCCCGCCGGGCGTGCCGCAGAAGAGGTTGCCTTCTTCATCGATGGCCAGGTGCCCTACCATGGTCGGCAGCGGCGCGCCGTTCGGGCTCAATGCCCCCAGCGACTTCACGAAATTCACCGCCACCTCGCCGGCCAGCGCGGAAACCGCCAGCCCGAGCAGCAGCGCAAAAAGCAGCACTCGCGTTTTCATGTCCGGGTTCCTTTCACAGCATGCATTAGCATGATACTTCGCTGCGTGATGGCAGAGTCCTCGTGCTGGTTGTCGTTTTCCATGCATTTTGCCGGAGATGATGCTCCTGCGCCTGTCGCTGGACTGCTGGTCTATCCGATATAATATCAAGTATGGCGAACGATAACTGGCATAAGCCAACGATTGCACAACTAACCGAGCTCCTCTCGGCTGATGACGCTGTGCGCGGGGTGCTGCTCGGATCTAATTGTCGCCTTGTCACCAGGCATTCAGCGGCTTGAAGTCGATATCGGGCCGGTCGGCAGTCGCCGTGCCGGCCACCGTGCCGCCGCGCGCCCAGTAGTAATTGTGTCCGGCGGCGACTGTCCAGGTTTGCCCGGTTTCCGGATCGCGGACATCCGTCTGCCCCAGCATCATGTTCGACCAATTGCGCGCCGCGTTGTCCTGCGCGGCGTTCCGATTGTCAGAGGTCGAGGCGATCATATCGGAGATCGCCGCATGGGTCTGCGACTCGATGCGGGAGGCAGCGGCGGTGACGTTCTGCTGCATCCGCTGCCAGCGGGGATCGGTCTTCAGCGTGGTGACGAGATGCTGAAGCGCCACACGGGCGACGGCTTCCTGATCGGCGGCGGCCCGGTAGGTATACAGATAATAGGCATTCCAGTTATACATCTCCGCGCCCGGCGTCTGCGTGAATAGCAGTCCCACGAAACAATACCCGCGGACGGGTTTGCCGTTGGCGGCGCCGGAGAAGGTCACCTCGCCCATGCTCCACTGCGAATTCAAGCCGGCATTCGCATACTGAGTATTGAGCGGAGCCACCGCCTCCGCCAGGTCGCACGGTTCACCGAGTGCTAATTGCTGCACCGAGTTGCCGAATTTGGCAGCGACATACTCGCCGGCAAATTGCGACGCGGGGACGAACGTCCGGCAGATCATCGCGGGACTGGTGGGGGTTTGATACACCGATCCCTCCGGAAAACCGAGCTGCGGCAGCGGGGACATAAAGGGACTCAGCGACTTATCGCCGACGGTGAGGGTCACGCGGCCGTCGGGCGAGGTGACCGTAAGGCAGTTGCGCACATCGACCGGATGCGCCCGGTACAATCCTCCCTGCACCTTCCATCCTTTCGGCACCTCGACGGTGAAAGCTTTCTCGACCGGATCCCGCCAGGCGACATACGCGAGCTTGGGCGGTTTAACCGTGGTTGCTGCCTGCCGCGCTGACGCCGGCTGGATGAAGAGCAAGCTGTCCAGCACGGCGAGCATGGTGGGTTTCAGCGCGGTGAACCCGGTTTGCGGCCCGAGGATGAGATACAGCATGCCGCTTCGTCCGGCAATCGAGCAGAGGATGTTGGCCTGCCCGGGGGCGCCGTCCAGGTTGAAGGCCAGTGTGCCGGCGGCTTCGTCCGGTTGTGTGCGCAGTCGCCTGACGTCGGTCAATTGCCCTTCAGGCAACAGCTCGCTGAATACCGCGGGCACCGCGCGCACGATCTGCTCCGCGTTCGCCGCTTCTCGCAGAAAGAAAGGCAGCACCAGCACGCCGGCGTCCTGCTGCTCCTGATAGACGGCGATCAGGCCGTCCGGAGAGGCGGTCACCTGCCAGCCGACCGGGCACTTTACCTGGAAACCGAGCGCATGCTGGTGCTTGGTCCACCCGTTGGGCAGCGGCGTCACTTTATCATTCGGATCAACCGCGACCGCCGGCTCGTCCGCCGCGCCGCCTTGCAGCTCACGCTCCCAGGCGCGGATGACGTCCGCCGTGGCGGCCAGGCGCAGCGATCCCTCGATCTCCGGCGTCGATATTGTGATTACGCCCGCGGCGGCATTGCCCACCGCCTCGGTTCCCTCCCCGATGAACATAATCAGCGGAAGGTAGGTGACGCCATTCCGCTCGATCGGTGGCGCCGGCAACTCGCCTTCCTCACCGTTGTTGAGCGTCACCCGGCGGCTGTCGAGGGTGAAGGTCATCGCCTCTCCCTCCTGGCCGAGGGTGATGGTGCGAGCGGCGGCATCGCGGGTGACAGTCATGCCCAGCCAGTCGGCCAGCGGGCGCAGGGGAATCATCACGTGGTTATTCGCGACGATTGCCCGGGGCAGCTCCGCGGCAGTCGCCAGGCCGGCGCCTAGCAGGAGAAATATCGGAAGCAGAACACGATACAGCATGATGAGGACTCCCTTCGGGTAGATATCATGAGAAGTTGGTATGAAGAAAATACTGAAGACTCTATTGCTTTTGTTATTATAGCACTATCTCTGCCGAACGTGATGATTGGCGGCCGGCTGATTACCGGAAACGCCGAAGAAGGGGAAGAAAGGAATGCGAAATGTCTGACGTGGTGCTGTATATCGCCTGCAGCCTCGACGGCTTCATCGCCACCCCGGAACACGGGCTGGACTGGCTACCCCCTATCGAGCAATCCGGCGAAGATTACGGCTACCGGGCGTTCTACGATGCGGTGGATGCCGTGCTGATGGGCAGCGGCACCTACCAGCAGGTGTTGCGGCTGGGTCCCTGGCCGTATGCGGACAAGCCGTGCTGGGTCTTCTCCCGACGGCAGTTTACAGTGGAGCAACCTGGCGTAATACTCACCGCCCAGCAGCCGGCCGCGGTGGTGGAAGAGCTGACCCGCCGCGGGCTCAAGCGCGCCTGGCTGGTCGGCGGCGGTAAACTCCTCACCGCCTTCCGCGAGGAGCAGCTTGTGACGGAATATATCATTTCCATCATCCCCATCCTCCTCGGCGCCGGCATCCCCCTCTTCCCGCCGCCCCAACCGTGCGAGACCCTCCAGCTGGTCGAGTCACGGGCATATGCGAGCGGGCTGGCGCAATTACACTACCGGCCGGTCGATAATCAACGCTCGTGAAACCACAGATTCCGCAGAGTGACCATGCATGCTGTGCATGCAGACGATGAAGGCGTGGGACATCCCGCACAGGACTACAATTCCGAATACCTGCCACATGTTGCCCGCCAGGCGGGCATGGTATAATACCCCGGTCAAACAATCCGACACGGGAGACGAGCATGGTCAAAATCGGCATCATCGGCGGCAGCGGGCTGGACAACCCCGATATCCTGAAGGACGCGCGCGAATACACGGTGGAGACGCCGTATGGGGCGCCGTCGAGCCCGTTGAAGGAAGGGACAATCGAGGGTGTCAGCGTCGTGCTGCTGGCGCGGCATGGGCGGGAGCATACCATTCCGCCGACCGAGGTGAATTACCGCGCGAACATCCACGCACTGAAGACCAGCGGGTGTACGCACATCCTGGCGACGACCGCCGTCGGGTCGCTGCGCGAACAGATCGGGCGCGGCCACCTGGTCATCCTCGATCAGTTCATCGATTTCACCCGCCACCGCGCAATCACCTTCCATGACCGCTTCGAGCCGCACACGCCCACACATGCGCCGATGGCGGACCCGTTCTGCCCGCAATTGCGCCAGATCCTGATCGAGACAGCCACCGAGTTGTGCCTGGACGTACATAAAGCCGGTACGGTGATCACCATCGAAGGGCCGCGCTTCTCGACGCGGGCGGAATCGCAGATGTTTCGCCAGTGGGGGGCCGACGTCATCAACATGTCCATCGCCCCGGAGGCGATCCTGGCGAACGAGGCGGGCATCCCCTATGCGGCGGTGGCGATGAGCACCGATTACGACTGCTGGAAGACGGATGAAGAGGCGGTGACCTGGGAAGCGGTGCTGCGTGTATTCGCCGACAACGCGCAAAAGGTCACGCGGCTGCTGCGGGAGACGGTGGTGAAGATCCAGCAGGAACAGCACGCGATGGCATGCGGGCAACCGGTGGAGACCATCGCCTCGTTCCCCTATGAGCGGCTGATCCGCAACGTGCCGGATTTCCCCAAGCCGGGCATCCAGTTCAAGGACATCACCACGCTGCTCAAGGACGCGCAGGGTCTGCGCGCGGCGATCAAGACCATGGCGCGCCAATACGCGGAGACGCCGGTGGATCTGGTGGTTGGCGTGGAGTCCCGCGGGTTCATCTTCGGCGCCGGCCTTGCGCTGGAGTTGGGCGCCGGCTTCGTGCCCGCGCGCAAGCCCGGCAAGCTGCCGGCGAAAACGGTACGCCGCGAATACAGCCTGGAATATGGCACCGACGCGGTAGAAATCCACGAAGACGCCATCGCCCCCGGGCAGCGGGTGCTGATCGTTGACGACCTCATCGCCACCGGCGGCACCGCCCGCGCCACCGCCGAGCTCGTGCAGCACTGTGGCGCCGAGGTGGTCGGCATCTGCGTGCTGGTCGATCTGATCAACCTGCATGGCGACATCGACTACCCGCTGACCAGTCTGGTCGAGTATACGGTGGAAGAGGAAGGCACGCCGGCGTGAGCGCAATATTCATCGCCAGCGTCCGCAGCCAGGACACCGCCAGCAGCAGGCCGAGGAAGCCCGGACCGCCGCCATGAAACCCCACTGTAATCGTACCTGGCGGAGTAGGGAAATCAGAAAAGGGCTGTCGCCATCGAAGCGCAGCCCTGGCTGTCCCCTATAGACATTTCGTTACTTGCCGCTGGCCGGCGCCTTCGCCTGCTTCGCTTTGGACTTTTGATCCTGCTTGCTTTGCCCCTGCTTCTCCATCTTGCTCTTATCTTTCTTCCCGCCTTTGTCTCCCATGGGTGACTCCTTTCCGTGTGCGTTGACCGGTGGATGATCGAGGTCGGTCAGGCCTGGAAATCATTATACCATATCGCCGGCACGGAAATGTGTGTATAGGCATCTGCGGCCTGTCTTACAGGAACGCGAGCAGCAGCGTCAGCAGACTGAACAGCAGGAAAGCGATCAGGAAGCGGATGGCCCGGGTGGCGTAAGTTATTTTGCGGAACCGGCTTCGGCCACTGGTCCAGACCTGATGACTGCTATACGTCAGATTTGCGTTGCATCTGGTATGGCCGGCACTAATTGGTTTTATCAGAAAAATAATGGAAAACGTGCTTGTAATCCTTCCGTTCGCAACCGTATGCATTCAGCCGATCGAAGAATGCACCGTCGGTCGCTTCGGCTCCTGCCTTGTGATCCTCGATTATCTGCGTGAACCACTCAGGTTTTACTGTGAGCATCAGACCGAATTCGACGTCATAGTATTCGGCCGTGTGCGTATGATACCAGTATTTTACCGTCTGCTCTTTGCGGTTGTAGACGGCGCTTCCAATGCCTTGTAAATATGAGCTGAATTTCCAAGTTACGCGGAAAAGGTTATCATTGGGGTGATCATCCAGCGCTTTCAGCAATTGTGCCATCGGTTCGGTGCCATTCTCGGGGCTATAAGGATCGACGACGATCTGAATTTCCTGCGGTTTACCTTTTTGTCCCCACGCTGTCCCGCCTTGCCAGACGGCGAAAGCAACCAGCATGATGGCGATCGAAAGCGGTATGCAGAAGCGGTGAGAAAACGGCATGATGAACTCCTTTCAACATCCCAGCGTATCAGACAACGTGTCAATTATACCATGCATCGCTTCCATGTGATCGGGCGCCGGCGTCCTGCCGGCGCGGGGTATCTGGTTGGCTTGTTTTCCCTGGGTTGCGCGTTCTTCCGCGACCGAAGTTGCAGCCTGGACTGGCGAATGGCAGCCCAGACTGCTATTCCTCCCGCACCAGCTTCCATACATCCGGCGTCATGTTGTTGCCGGCCACCATCCACAAGGCGTTGTCATGCACGAAGACGCTGGCGGCGTGGCGGGCGGCCCAGGGGGTGTAGAGGACTTCGGTCCACTCCACGCCGTCGGACGAGTACCAGACGTCGTGCATGTTGTAGTCCTCCAGGATATAGCCTTCCAACACCCACAGCCGGTCGTCGAAGACAGCCACATCGTGGTATTGGCGCGGGTGCCAGGGGGCGTGCTCGGTGTGCAGGGTCCAGTTGATGCCGTCGGCGGAACTCCAGACGTCGTTGTGGGCCTGGCGGATGGGGTGCTCGTAAGTATCATAAGTGCCGCCACCCATCACCCACATGCAACCGTTAAGGACGGCCGAACCGCCGATCATGCCGCGCGGGCCCCAGGGGACGCCGTCGGTCACCCGTTCCCAGGCTTTCCCGTCCGCCGAGTTCCAGACATCGCGGTAAAAGATCTCCTCCGACGGGCAGGATTTCGGCACCGTCTGGCCGCCCATGAGCCAGATTCTGTCCTGGAAGACGAGGGTATATTGCAGCACGCGCGGCCCCCAAGGCGCCTCGTCGCATTCCTGCTCCCAGTGCACACCGTCGGCGCTGCTCCACACGTCGCTCTGGTAATGGCCATGGCTGCAGTCGCCGCTCAATATCCACATCCGGTCCTTGAACACGACATATCCTGCCGTGTGCCGCCCCTCCCACGGCGCCTGGCGCAGCTCAAGCGTCCACTCCGTGCCGTCGACCGACGACCAAACCTCGCTGTTGCAGATGCGCGGGAAGTGCTCCGGGTCCCAGGGATTCCAGCCGCCGAGTAGCCACATCTTCCCATGGAAGGTCAGCGCCCCAGCGCCGTCGCGGGGGGCGAAGGGGGCGTTGTTAGTGACGATGTGCCAGCGGTAGCGCTGCTTGTCCATGGGAGGCTCCTCTCGCGTCCTTGCCGTTGTAGCGCCGGCGTCCTGCCGGCGCGGGGTTCGTTGGTAGGCCTGCCTCCCAGGGGTTACATCGTGCAACCCCTGGGAGTGATTCATCCGTTGACTTTGCCGTGACCTATTTACCCTTCACGATCACCTTCGCCCCGACCGGAATGTCCAGCGTGTCCGGCGCGGTCCAGGTCAGCGTCACCGGGCCGTCCGGGGTGGCGATGGTGCCGGATTTCGGCATGCGGTCGCCGAAGTAGGTGGGGCGCACGACGACGCCGTCTTCCGTCAGGCGGGCATCCCACAGGTGGTCCTGCAGCCAGGGGATGAAGAGCAGCGTCGCGGCGCCGTTCCAGTAGTCGGCCTGGCGCTCCGGTCCGCCGGCCTCGTAGCTCTCGATGTAGGCGTCGAAATACTGCGGGTCGCCGGTGAGGAAGGAGAACCAGGGCAGCAGGCGGGCGAGGTATTCGAGGTGCATGAGGTGCATGCCGGTGGTCGGGCCGTCCGGCATGGTGATGCCGGGCAGCGTCTTCCCCTTGAAGTTGTGCATGTAGGTCCAGCCGTTGCCGACGATGGTGTCCTTGTTGTCTGGCGTCCGGCCGTGGCGCGGCGCGCGCTCGCTCATCATCCAGTCCACGAATTTTTGCACGATGGCGAAGGCCTCCTGATCGCCCGGCACCACCTCCAGGTAATCGAGGATGCCCATGGTGGCCAACATCCCCATCCACGGCTTGATGATGTAAGCCGCCGCCCCGTGAATGCCGCCGCCCCCGCCCTGGTCCCCGAAGGGTCCGTTGGGCCACTGCGAGACGCCGATGTCGCGGATGACGTCGCGCGCCAGCAGGCGGTAGTGCTCGTCGCCCAGGTAGCGGTAGAAGTGGACCATGCTGTGCACGAAGACCGAGTCGCGACCGATGGCGCGCCGCGGCCAGGAGTTCTTATGCCAGGTGTAGGCGGTGTCGATGATCGCCCGCCCGGTATGCAGCAGGTATTGGTCGCCGGTCTCCAGCCAGCCGTAGAGCGGACCGAGCGCCCGCTGCAGCGGCAGGGCGACGGCATCCGGCCCGAACGGCCAGCAGATCACCCGGTTGACGGCGTGATCCACCTCGATGTCAGTGAAGGCGTAGGTGGCGCGCATGGCGCAGTCATAATCACGCCCATCGCCGGAGCGGTAGGAGGCGAGGAACAGTACCCCTGGGCGATCGCCTTCGCAGCCCGGCGTCTGGCGGACGCTCGGATCTTCCGTCGACTGGTTGGGCAGAATGCCTTCCTCGACACCCCGCGGGATCATGTATTTCAGTGCCCACTCGCGCGCGGAATCGGTAGACACCGAGAGAGAATTCGACACCGGCAGCATCGGCTCCGGCTGGAACTCCTCACACAGGCCGTACCACCACGCCGGCGCTCCGTAGCGCACTACGCGCGGCGAGCGCTGCGGGTTCAGGCTCAACGAGAAGCGCAGCGTGCGCGCGCGGCCGCGCGGAATGGTCTTCTCCTCGGCGCGCCAGTAGTAATCGTCGTTGCGCGGGTGCTTCTTCTGCCCCTTGCCGCCGTAGCACTGCATGCCCAGGTACGGCTGCAGCACCAGGAAGCCGTCCACCAGGTCCACCCGGCCCGGCTGCTCCGGCGTGGCCATGCGGCTGACGTCGGTCAGGTCGAAGGCCACTCCCCCCAATTCCAGCGTCTGCACGGAACCGTCCCAGGCCCCGCACATCCCGTTCAGCGCTTCCTCGCTCTCCGCCACGCGGATGCCGATCACCGGCACCGCATCCTCCAACTCGCGGCCGTCGTCGGCGAACATGCTGTTCACGTGATGGGCATACACTTCACACACGCCGTTCGCGTGCAGGCGGGCGTAAATGTGGCCGTTCAGCCAGTTGTGGAAGTGGATGAGCTTGGTGGGATTGCCCGCATGCATCCAGTCCATCATCTCCGGGGTGGTCAGCTCGTGCGGGATGGCGCCGCCCATCTCCACCTCGGTGCAGCTCTCGGACTGCGCCAACGGATCGATGTTGCAGTATTCCCACCAGTGGATTTCATCGCGCACGCGCATGCCCATCGCCAGCGCCACCCAGCGGCCGTTCCACTGGATCTTCAGCATGGAGCGCTCCCAGTAGATGAGCTTGTCGAAATTGCTCGCCGGGGCATACTCGAAGGTTTCCATCTCCGCGCTCGGCGGCGCGGCGGCGGGTTGTGCGCCTCCCGGCGTCAGGCTCACCGTCTCCGGCGCCCGCCCCCCGGCATCGGCCGCCAGCAGCAGCCGGCGCGGGCCGGGCGCATCGGGCCATTTGCCCAGCGGCTTCACATGGGTGGCCTGCCCACCCAGCCCCCACGCCTGGGACGCTTCCCGCGGCAGCGGCAGCGAGGTGACCCACAGTCCCGCCGGTCCCTCATCACCAAGGCGGGTTAACTCCAGGCCAGGTAAACGCGACAGTAACAGGTCATTGACAGACATGTGCAGTTCCCCTCTTCGGCTACCTACTTCCCGAATGAATGGCGTTCTCCTGCCATTTGATATTGATTTTTTTGCTTGAATATTGGTTTTCGTTGCAGCCAATAAGGCGGTGCAATGCTCCTTCTCTGCCTGGAAGGGAGCGAGAGCCCCGCCCGACAATAGGCAAGGTGCGGAACTGAGATTCTCAGTCTGGAAGGAGGCGAGAGCCCCGCCGAGTTTCGGTAAGCTTACCTGAACCCGGCGTGGCTCTCGCACCCTTCCAGACTGAGAATGTGCCTTCCGCACCTCCCTATACTCGTTGGCGGCCTATCTCAAAACTCAAAACTCGAAGCTAAACTTGATCGCCTCCGGCTTGCCCGAGGCCAGCGAGCGGTGGATCGCGTCAAGGATCGCCGTGCTCTTCAGGCCTTCGCGCTGGTTCACGATGGTGTCGGTGTCGTTCATGCAGGCGTTGACGAAGGAGCGCATGGAGGAAGGCATGGCGCCGACCCACTGGTCGAAGACTTTGTAGTTGAGGAAGGTGCGCGGGCAGGTGAATTTCTCCCCCAGGATGGCGTCGATGGCCTCCGCCTGGCGGTCGATGTGGGTGGTGCCTTCGGTGCCGATCACCTCCATGAAGGAGTCGGGCATGTAGGGGCTGGTGTTGGGATAGATCCACGCCGCTTCGAAGGTGGCAAACTGGCCGCCGTCGAAGGTGACCAGCGACTGGATGCCGTCGTAGGTGTCCATGCCGCGCGCCTTCAGCACGCGCTTGATGCCGCGGGAATACACCTCCACCGGCTTGGCGCCGAACCACCAGACCATCAAATCAATGTCGTGCGAGGACATGAACCACGCCGGGCTGCTGTCCTTCGCCCAGGAGGCGAGCATGCTGGTGGGCACCAGGATGGGGTTGTTCTTGCGCGCATAGCCGATCACCGGCTCGCCCAACTGCCCGTCGTCGATCATCGCCTTGATTTTATGGTAGGGGGAGAGCCAGCGGTGGTTGAAATCGACCTGGAATTTCTTGCCGGTGCGGTCGGCCACCCGGCAAATTTCCTCGGCGTCTTCCTGCTTGGTCGCCATCGGCTTTTCCACCACCACGTGGCAGCCGGCCTCCATCGCGTCGATGCACGGGCCGCGGTGGTACCGGTCGGGGGTGGCCACGTAGACCGCATCCAGCTCCTCCTGCTCCAGCATGTCCTGATAGCGGGTGTAAGTCGCCTCGACGCCCAACTCCGCCGCCGCCTCGCCCAGGTTCTTCTCCGACAGGTCCGCCAGCGCGGTAACCTCCACGTCGTCGAGCAGTTGCAGGATCTTCGCTCCCGCCTTGCCCATAATGCCGGTGCCGATAATGCCGCACTTGAATGCCATGTTACGCCTCCCTAAAAAGGTTATCGCTTAGGTAGTTATGGGTAGCGGTCGGATTTCCTTCTGACAAATCCTGGGCTCGCAGGCGTCCCGCGCCTGCCCTGCGGCGGTACTCCGCCGCTATATCTAGGGAAGCCTGTCTCCGCGGTTGTACTCAACCGCGATTTAGGGGCAGGCGCGGGACGCCTGCGGTCCCAGGATTATCGTTGGCGCAGGCGCAGTGCGATCTTCTTATACAACTGCACGAAGTGCTTAGCGCGCAGGCGCTTCATCTTTTGCAGGATGCCGAAAAGCCCGCCCTGCTGGAAAGCCCGAAATGTGTCGCGGAGCTGGCTGGAGACCAGCGACTTTGAGACTTCCTGGTAAAACAGGCGCTGATAATCGCCGGTACGGATCTCCTCCGAGAGTTGGGTGAAGCGCTGCAGGATAGCCTTCGCCGTTTCGCCGGAGGCCGCGCTGCCCCAGCCGTCGGGCTGTAAGGCGACCGGACGCACTTCCACCGAGGCCAGCCGTCCGTCTCCATCGATGCCGACCACCGCCAGCAGGCCTTCCGATTCCAGCGGCGTATACTGGCACACCGAGGCGACGCTGCCCAGCCCGTAAAAACAGAAGGCGGGAGCGCCGGGCGTGGATATCTCCGCATACCCGCTGATCCGGTGGGAGTGGCAGGCGGCCACCACCTGGAATCCGGCTTCGGCGAAGACCAGCATGCGGTCGGCGTCGGCGGGATCCGGGCGGTTGGTGCGCTCCAGACCGGCGTGGAGCAGGGCGACGCAGCACTGTGCGCCTTCCTCACGCAGGGTGGCCAGCGCTTCCCGCGCGCGCGCTTCGCTGGCCTCCTCGATGCCAATCGCGGTTTTCGTGGGGGCGGGGCCGAAATTGCTGCAGGCCCAGAACCCCACCTTGACCCGTTCGTCCGGCGACCAGATGAAGGTTTCCGGTTTCGCCGCGGGATGGGCGAGATAACCGAGTGGACGGATGTCATGCGCGATGAGCAAATCCCGCGTGCGCGATATGCCTTCATGTCCGAAATCGAAGATATGGTTGTTGGCGATGCCGGCCACGCGGCAGTTGAGCGCGCGCAGGTACGCCAGCACTCCTACCTCCGCGCTGATGGCGCTCCCCATGCCATACTTCTGCCTCACCGGCAATTGCCCGCACTCCAGCGTGCACTCCATGTTGACGAAGGACAGGTCGACATCGCGGAGCTGCAGCCGCCCGGCCGCCGCGTCCCAATCCACCGAGAGCGGACCCGTGCCGAACGGTGGCAGAAAGTCGCCGCCGATGGCAATAGTATATATCGCGCGCGCGGCCGGCGCTTCCCACAGGGACAGTGAAGCGGGCACGGGATGGTTTATGGCATCTCCGGAAGACATGACACCTGCATTATCAACGAAAATGACCGCTGCATATTGTACCGTTCCGCAACGAAAAATGTGCACGAATCGCTGCGCGTGCGGCGATTGGGACATCCCGCCGCCGGGCAACCCATCGGCGAAATGGTGACATATGGAAGCCGAATGAGAAAAAACATAAGGAATGTTATTTCATGAGGGTCAAACGGTTGGCAGTGTGCGGAACGCGTGGTATGATAGCCCGCGGATCAGGCAACCGGCGTCCGACCAGGCGACCCCTGCGCTGTGGCGGCTCTCGGCCCGTGGCACCGATTCACAGAACGAAGAGAAAAGGACTCGACCCACATCATGGTTCTCCCCGACGAACGTACCATCACCGCATCCCTTGTCGTCAACCAGGTTCGCACCTTCGTTGACGAGCAGACCGGACGGACGATTCGGCAACTGACTGACCTTCCGAATGGCGCGCATCTCGGATATTTCCGTATGTTCCGCCAACTGCCGGACGGGCGCATGTTGGCCTGGGCACGGCACGAACATGGCAACGCCATTGTGATCGACCCGGAGAGCGGCGATCTGGAGTTGATCCCGCACCGCTTCCGCTCATTGAAATTCCGCGAGTCGGACGGGCGCAACTGGTACTTGCGGCACAAAGACCCCGACGCCCGTTATGACCGGCATACCAAGCACGCCCACCAGCTCTGGCACATCGACCTGCCGAACGGCGAGCCGGTGTTCGACATGGACGTGTCGGAAGACCTGCCGGGCGAAGTCGAGGACATTACCATCGACGGAAAGCACCTGATCCTCCGCCATACCGAGCAGGACCTGACCGAATACCCGATCCCGACCACCAAGGACGTGCAGTCGATCAACCATTACTTCAGCCGCCCGCGCCGCGGGGCGCTGTGGGCGTACCGGATCGCCGATGGCGCGACGTGGAAGCTCATGGAGACAGAGGATATCAGCCCGCTGCACGTGGATACCTCACCCGCCGATCCCGAGCTGATCCGCTATGCGCTCGACATGCCGGACGCGCAGGGCCAACGGGTATGGACCATCCGCCTGGACGGCAGCGACCAGCATCCCATCCGCAAGCAGGCATTCGGCGAGATGATCACCCATGAATTCTGGTGGTCCGATCCCAATTTCATCGGCTTTACCTATCAGGACCGCCGCAACGACCCGACGCTGCTGACCCACCACTGGGCGGAATATTCCTTCGCCCTCACCCGCCTGGGCATGGCCAACCTGGCCGGCGAGCAGGTCTACCTGTCCGACCCGATCAACTCCTACCACTCGCACCTGTACCGCTCGGAATGCGGCAAGCTGGTCAGCGGCGAAGGCACCGACGGCCACAGCTTCGTCTACGCCGCGCGATTCGATATACGCAACACGAAGCTCGAGATGATCCCGATGGCCACCATCCACACGGAGTATGTCCCCTTCCGCGGCCAGGGCGTGGACTGCAACTTTTCCGCCGACAGCAAGTGGCTCATCTATGCCGACAAGCTGGACCCGGAGAAGCCGCACCAGCTATTTGCGGTGGAAGTGGACCTGTAAATTTAAATAAATCAATGGCAATAGCATGGTGGTTGAGCAGGCTTTGTGAGCTTGTTCAACCACCATTTCGGTATTATCTTTTTGCTGATTTCACGAAAATCATGATCGAACAAGTTATGTGTGACAAATGGCAGACATCGCGGTATACTTGATATGGAGGTCAATACCATGAGCGCGCCCGCGAAAACTGAACGGCTCTCGTGCAGAATCACGCCATCCGGGAAAAAATTATTGGAGCATATCGCCTCCCGTCACGGCATGAGTATCAGCGATTACTTCGTTAATCTTGCGATCGACATCGCTGGTCGAGAATTGGCGGAGGAGCTCGTTATTCGCATCCCACGAGAGGAGTGGGATACACTACTGGCAGAATTGGACGCGGATACGGAACCCAATGAGAAGCTCGTTGAAGCATCACGAGCTTTCGCTCACGGCACGTTCATCGGTGATGTGTACCATGCCCCGGATTGAACGCCTTGATCCCTCACGGCACGATCGCGCTGGCTTCGATTGCGGGGCCGGCAGCTTAAACTCGTTCCTTCGCCAATACGCCCGGCAATTTCAGGAACGCAACCTTGGCGTGACCTGGGTAGCCGTTGCCGAAGACGACCCGGTGCGAATCCTTGGTTATTACACCCTCTCTGTCGGTGCTCTAGTGCCGGATGAACTGCCGAATGAACGGGTGGCACTCCCCCAGGTGCCGATCATGCTGTTGGGCCGCCTGGCGGTTGATAGCGCGGCGCAGGGGAGAGGGCTCGGGCGCCTGTTACTCATGCACGCGCTGCATCATGCCCTTTATTTTTCTTCGAGTGTCGGCATCTACGCCGTTGTCGTCGATGCATTGGATGATGGAGCCATACGCTTTTACCAGCAATTTGGATTCCAACCCGTCCCGTCACATCCGTTTCGCCTTTACCTCAATATGCGCGCCATCGCTAAACTGCCCTGGTAGAAAGCCCTGCGGCGCGTATGAATACATCCTTCAGCCTCCCCAATACGGCCCGTAGCGGCCGTCGCGTATCTGGTCCCCCAGACGATGAAACGTCGTGTAGTGCACCTCGGCAGAGGCGCTCTCCAGACGGACGTTCATTTCGTCGAGATGTCCGAAACGGGACACGGCGAGCCAGCGCTCGAGGTCGGGAGCCAGGGCGAGGAATTCGGCATCAAAGGCGGTCACGCTCGCCGCTCCCTCCGCATAACATTGCAGCGCCTGCTCCAACAGCTCCTTGCCGGCCAGGTAGCCGGTATTCAGCGACGGGTAAAACGGCACGCCGATCTCACGGAAGAAGGTAAAATCCGTCTCCCGGCTGGTACCGCCGAAGTCCCAGGGGTAAACGTAGATTTCATCCAGCAGCGCCTCCGCCGCCAGCCGCCGCAGATCAAGTCCGTAGCGCAGGTTGTCCGCCTCGCTGCCCAGCACCATGGCGCTGATCTCCAGCCGCCTTCCCTCTTCATCCAGCCGTGCGCGCAGCTCGCGCATGAAGGTGGTTACGATGTCCGAGCGCAGCGCGGTAATGCGCGGGTCCGTCTCCTCGATCTCGCGCGGGTCGATGTCATAACGCTCGCGGAACAGTGCCAGGAACGGCTCCTCGAAGAGCACCAGCGGAAAGCCGCGGTTGAAGATGAGGCCGGCGCCGTCCGCCCCGAGGCTCACCATCTCGCCCAGCAGGTCGAGCAGGTGCCGCCTGACCTCCGGCACTGCCCAGCTCATACGGGTGACCGGCGTGCCGTCGCGGTCGACACATCGCCACTCCGGGTGCTCCCGGTAGAAGGGCGTCTCCCAGAATTCGGCATACGGCTCGAAAAAGCTCCAGCCCGCCGGCCGCACCGCCACGTGCACCTTCATGCCGATGTTGTGCGCGCCATCGATCTGCGTTTTCAGCGGGTTGATGCCTTTTTCGGCCAGGATGCGGACCGATTCCACGTAATTCCGGTCGCCCACCCGCGGAAAATCGTCCAGCGCCATCCCCGGGTTGTGCCCGTAGGCGGAGGGGTAGGCCACGCGGTCGGCGCCGAAAGATTGCAGCACCAGCGTGCCGAAATCACTGCCGCGGAACGGCTCCACCTGGGTCAGCAATTCCGCTTCCGTGGTGGGGCGGTGGTAAAAGATGGCGCTGAAGCCGTCATTGGTGGCCACCATGCGCCGGGTGGCAGCCTGCGCCTGATCGGCCGTGAAGGCGCATACCTCCTCCTCTGAGAGCGGGATGAGCTTGATATACGCCACCCCGCAGGCGGAGGCTTCCGCGGGATACTGCTGGCCGATGCTCAAGCTCTCCCCATCCAGGCAGGCCACCTTGACGAACAGGTCGGCGATGTTGCCGTAACCGAGGGTCGAGCGGTTGCCCCGTGCCAGCGGGGCAGGGTCGCCCTCCAGCCGCAGCCAGGCAAAACTGGGCGCCTCCGACGTGCTGAAGATGCCGGCGAAGATGGCATGCCAGCCGGTCACGCCCAGCGGCAGCCGCACCTCCGGCGCATCGGTCAGCGGCGACGCCCAGATCATGCTGCCCACCATCCCCTCGATCGTCTCATACGGGATGGTTTTCCAGTGCCCGTGCTTCAGCGTCGGCGACAGCGCCGCTGCCGGCAGGCAGCCGGTCATGTCGGCGAGCACCACCTCATCGGAAGCGCGGTCCCACTGCGATGCCAATCCCTGTGCCCAGGGAGGGATGGTATTGTCCATAATCACAACTCCGCTACCGGAACAAACTCAAGGTGAATCAAGGCGTCAACGCAATCCTCTCGCCAAGCATGCGTGAGTGAGATATCCCTTTGTTGAAGCTTGATCGTGGTGCCATTATCACATCGCCCGCTTGGCTTTGTCTATTCTTATCCGTTCTACAGGCAATGCCCAATAATATTAAAATCAATATTACTTTGTAATGACATTGCCACCGATTGACCGGCTATCGCATATTTCGACCAAGCTTTCTCTCTAATCAGAGTAAATTATACCTAAATCTCGGTATGATAGCAGTTGCCCGGAGGGTATCGCCATCAACGACCAGGACCGGCTGCGCGCGGCTGAAGTAGAAGTCACCGAGCTCCGGCAAAAGTGCCGGCAGCTCGAGTCTGCGCTGCAGGAAGAGCGGGAATTTTTCCGCAATGTCATTGATACGGTGCCGAATTTCATCGGCATCAAGAATTGGGATGGCGAATTCATCCTGGCTAATCGCGCGTTGGCGGAAGCCTACGGCACCACGCCGGAGAACATTATCGGGAAGACTGACGCCGATTTCGACCCCAACCCTGATGAAGTCGAGTGGTTTCGCCGTGACGACCAGGAAGTGATCCGTTCTCGCCAACCGAAAATCATCCCGGCGGAGAAGATCACCGACAGTCACGGATGCGTGCGATGGCTCTCCACCATCAAAGTGCCGCTGATCGAAAAAGACGGCGCCTGCTCCCGCGTGCTGCTGGCCACCCACGATATCACCGAGCTGAAACAGGCCGAGGAAGAACGCGAGGTGTTCATTCACACGATCTCGCACGACCTTCGCGCCCCCCTCACCCTCATCGGGGGACATATCGATCTGGTCAAAGAAGCAGTGGCCGCTGCCGGAATGGACAATCAGCTCCTGGAGAGCCTGAAGGCTATTACGCGAAGCATCCAGCGCATGACTGCCATGATCACCGATCTGGTGGATTCCGCCCGCTGGACGGCCGGACAACTGCGGTTGACCACGCAGCCGATTGACCTGTCATCGTATATCGCCGACTATCTGCAGCGTGCCCGGCCGGTCATGGATATCGAGCGCATCACCGTCGAGATTCCACCCGACATACCATGCGTCCTCGCCGATGTCGACCGGCTGGAACGCATCCTGGTGAACCTGCTGTCCAATGCGCTGAAATATTCACCACCGGAGTGTCCGGTGGTCCTGCGGGCGCAATTCCGAGACGGAGAAGTCGTGGTGTCCGTGCAGGATTCCGGACGGGGCATTGCCGCGGAAGATCTCCCGCAACTGTTCGGGCGCTTTTACCGGGCGAAGAGTGCCGCCGAAGTCGAAGGCCTCGGGCTGGGCTTGTATATCACCAAACTGCTGGTGGAGGCGCACGGCGGACGCATCTGGGTGGCGTCGGAGCTGGGAAAAGGCAGTACTTTCTCCTTCACCTTGCCGGTCGCATCAGCCAGCCGATAATCCTTCCTCGATGGACCGTTATGCATTTGCCAGGCCGCGCAGCAACCGTTTCGTATAGTCGATCAGCGAGGCCGGCAGCCGGTAGTAATACTTCTCCAGCGTGTCGAGATTTTTCGCCAGCTCGGCCAACGCTTCCGACGGCGGGGCCGGTGTCCCCTGCACTGCCGTGCACAGCTCGACCATGTTGAAGGCATGCCACTGCAGAATCGTGGCAAAGGCGTTCAACCGCGCGGAGATCTGTGGGTCCATGCTCGCCATCTGAAAGCGTTCGCCAAAGTCGAGCAGTGGGGTGAAGGTGTCACGCAGCGCGGCAAGGAGCGCATCCCGCTGGGCGGGTATGGCCAGCGCCGCTTCATCGAGGGTCGGCAGATTTTCTTCGCTGGACAGATGATCGGCCCATTCGGCGGTGAACCACTTCCCCAGCGTCAGGCCGAAGGACGCGCCCTCCTCGCCCATCAGTCCGGTGATCTGCCGGCGGAACGACGTCTCCGGATCGTAACTTTCCGGGTCGGCAAAGTAATCCCCCAGGCCGCCGAAGATGGGCAGGTTGAACGGGTAGACGTTTTGCGGGTTCAGCACGATACCGGAACAGAGCTCGTCCAGGTGCGCGCCGCGACCGCTGTACGGTGTCCAGTGCAGCACATTGAGCGCCCAGTCGCAGACGTTGAAATTGTCCCACAGAAACGGACGCCGGCCAAAGTGCTCGAAATAGCGGCGGGCGCCGGCATCGGAAAAGGTGCGCGGGCAGATGCCGCCGCAGTCGGGGTCGACGCCAGTGACAATGGTGTCAATGCGCGGGTCCAGCAGCTCGTGCAAGCGGCAGAGATAGGGCGTTTTCTCCGCGGTGGCATAATGCGTCGGGCAGAAGAGGAAGCGGGCCTGCGGGCAGCGGGCGGTGATCGCCGCCGCCAGCTCGTTCATCAGCGACGCCTGCTTCTCCGCATGGCGGATGCCTTCCTCGCCATCAGCCGGGAAGTGCACCTTCAGATCGTCATACAGGATGGGGAAGAAGGTACAGTCGAGTTCAATGAAGGCGCCGAGTTTCTCCAGCAGCAATTGCCGGTGCGTCTGATTCTCCGGGTCGAAGGAGTTGCCCGGTGAGATGGCATACGCGAATTGCACGCCCTGGCGCTGCGCTTCGCCGGCCAGCTCGGCAAAGCGCGCCATCTCCGCCGGCGGGTAGGGCGCGTCCCAGCGGAACCGGTGGAACGGGTCGTCCTTCGGCGCATAGATATACAGGTTCATGTTCCAGCCGCGCAGATGGCGGACCAGATGCATCCGCTCCTCATGCGACCACATCGGCCCGTAAAAGCCTTCGATCACCCCACGATATGGTAATGTGGTAGCCATCGTGAACTCCTCGGGAGAAAACCAGGGGTATTCTTCCTGATCGGGTGGAGAATTCCTGCAGTCAATCGGAGTGGATGGGTATACCGGTCTCGTTATTCAAAATCAGAGATGAACTGGCCTTCAAATCTCTGTTGCATCTCATCGACATCCAGCTCTTCCGGATATCCGTCTAAACTTCCGCTACGCAGCAAGGGGTTAACCAGATAGGTATCGACCCAATCATCCCGATACTCACTGTTGAGCATCACCGGGTCTTCCTGGAAAGGTTTGTAGAATACCAGCACCGGATGTTCACCAGAGTTATCATAGATTTTCACGATATCCGCAATATGGACAGCCTCGGCTAACTGTCCCATGCACCGAAAATAGCGTTCGATGATTTTCTCCTGCGGGACGTCGTGGCCTTTTTCCGATTGAACGCGCTGCTTCACGCGTGCGATATTGATCGCCGGATCACGTGTCGTAATGAACACCAACTCGACAAGGTAGCCTTGTCGCTTTGCATCTTGCATGCAGGTTTGGAGAGTACCGTTTCAAACGCCAGTGGTTCCGATTGCTTCAGAGCCTGGTTGCGTAATTCCTCCGCGTAATCCATCGCCAGGTGGTAGCGTTCGGCTTCAACTGGGATCGCGGCGAAGTCCTCCAACCGAACGATTTCGTCTGGATTGATGTAGGTTTCCGGAAAATCCGGCGCCAGCTTGACCAGATGAAAGAGCGTCGATTTACCAGATCCGTTCGGACCGGCAAGGACAACGAGCCGTTTCATCGTTCCCTCTTGCCGGATACACGACGCAGGAATTGCTGCGGGGTTGGCGCGCCTTTCGCGACAAGGCGCTGGACGGTATCATTCGTTGATTCCTCCAGACTGCGCGCAATCTCGTCATAGGGTAACTGGCCGACGCGTTTGACCGCTTCTTCAAATTCGGATGAAGCGATGCAGCCGCGTTCATGCTGTTCGATTTCCAACAGATCATCGATGTCGATGAACCCGAAAAGCCGTTCTTGCGCCATCCTGCCATCCAGCGGCACGAGCGCCAGGCATGGTCGGCCTTGCTGCATGATCAGGACCAGTCGTTTTGTCTGAAGTACCGAAAGGTATAGCTCGGTAAAAGCCTCTTTTGATGCGACGCTTGCCTCGTTTTCAATATCGATCCCCAAGTCAAACTGGCGCGCGAATTCTTCCAGCAACTCGCCGTGCCGTATTGGAACGAGGGCCAGCTTCGGACCGGTCTCATCCGTAATGACCACGCGCATGCGGTCAACGGCAACCTTGTTGCAAAGGTCGCCGATGATCTTCTGTGCGTCTCGCTCGGATGCGTATTCCACTTTTATTGCCATATTATCGCCCCATTGCTGTGACCCAAGTGTCAATTACTGATGCCAGAGTTTGTAATAGATCAAACCGCTTGTTTGGTCCGGCGCACACAATGGTCCAATATCGGCCGAGACAACCAATAATACGTAGTATTACATCTTTTTTATATGGAATTAATCATCCCTCTTCCGCATCGGCCAGACCATCAGACGGTAACGTGATCGGGCGATGTTCTTGCCGCACAATCAGGGGGCGGTCGTTCGCTCGCGTTGGCGGTCTGCGAAAAGCTCCGATAAGCCGATCCATCGCCCGAGGTTTTTCAGGTGAGAATCGAAAGCATCCTGACGAAGACACAAATCTCCATTGGGGTCCTGCACCTTGATGACTCGAATCCGCAATCGCCCCTGGTCCTCTCGGAGGTGATACAGCACATCACCAAAGTCGGTTGAGCACCGGAAATAACCAGGAAGGTGAACGCTATTGACCGGGTCAGCCATCGCTCGGGTCGTTTCGTGCCGCAGCATGTTCTCAATGTCGTGTTTTTTGACGTCGAGCGAGTCTTCGTCGTCTTCATCGGACAGGAAAACAGCAGCGTCTCGCCATTGAAAGATGATTTTTGCTCTCATGTTGCAATACCCCCTGTGATGGCGGAGGGAGTCTATGTCAGGCGGGCTGTTGGTAAGTTGTTCGCGAGCCTTGCGAAGATACGGTTACTTACCCGGCAAGTCTTATACAGCTTATCCTTTCCCGACGGCAATTGTCAATAACCGGACCGACGCGATTATATTATTTCAGCCATTAACCCATCCAGCGCCGCCGTCACCTGCTCCACCGGCACGCGGTCCATGCAGCGCGGCGCCACCCGGCATTTGTCGAACAGGCAACGCGGGCACTGCTCCGCTTCGGGAATGTCGGGGGTGATGATCCGGTGCGGCGCCGATGTCCACAACCCCCAGATCCGCGGGTCGGCAGGGCCGTAGATGGCGGCGGCGGGGGTGCCGGCGGCGGCGGCAATATGCGCCGGGCCGCTGTCGTTCCCCAGCAGCAGCGTCGCCCGCGCGACCAGCGCCATCGTCTCCGCCAGTGTGAAATCGGTGCAGACCTGCGGGCGGTGGCGCGCCGCCCTGGTGACGGCGGTGACAATGTGGCCTTCGGATGGGGAGGCCAGGATCACCGACGGCAGCCCGTGCCGCTCCCACAAATAATCGTTCACCCGCGCGAAGCGGGCGGGTTCCCACACCTTCCAACGGGTGGAGGCGCCCACGTGCAGCAGCGCAAACCGGCCGTCAATCTCCAGCATCGCCAGGCGCCGGGCCACGCACTCGTCCGCCTGCGGATCGACGAACACGCGCGGGGGGGGATCTCCTCCACCGGCACGCCCAGCCATTTCAACGGCGCCAGTTGCTGCTCCACGTTGTGGGTGCACGGCTTCCCCCAAATCTCGTGAGGTGAAGCAATGCGGTGGGTGGCGAGATGCGACAGCGGGCACTCGGCAAACGACACGCTCTGCTGCGCGCGAACCTGCCCCATCACCGTCGCGGAGGTCTTATAGCCTCGCAGGTCGATCGCCAGGTCGTATTGCCGTTCCCGCAGCGCTGAGATGACCGCCGCGCGCTCCTTGAACCGTAGCCAGCTCAGTTTGGAGCGGGGGATGACGAACAGCTTCGTCAGGTGCGGGTTGCCCTGCAGCACCGGCGCGCTGAGTGGCTCGATCAAGACATCGATCTCCAACTCCGGCCGCCAGCGCTTCAGCACTTCCAGGCACGGCGTGAACAACACCGTGTCGCCGATGGCGCGAAGGCGAATGAGCAGCACCCGCTGAATGCCATCATCCCAGACTCGCGGTGAATTGCCGAGATCATTGCTGCGATTGTTTAAAAAGATCATGGCGTCCCTGCTATCAAAAGCAGGGGTATTCTTCCATATCAGGTGATAGAATTCCTGCCATCACCGCGAGATGCCGGCGGTCAGTCAAGGAATGCCGTTCAAGCCGATATCTCGGGCAGCAGGATCTCGGCCAGCAGGCTGTCGAGTTCGGCGATCACCTGCTCGACGGTAATGCGGTCAATGCAGCGCAAGGCGGTCCGGCAGTCATTTTTCCCGCAGCGGGTGCAGCGCTCGTCTTTGGGGATATACCGCCCGATGATCCGGTGCGGCGTGGCGGTCCACAATCTCCAGATGCGCAGGTCGCTGGGCCCGAAAATGACGGCGGTGGGAGTGCCGACCGCCCCGGAGATGTGCGCCAGCCCGCTGTCGTTGCCCAGCAGCACGGTCGCCCGCGCGATCAGCGCGATGGTCTCCGCCAGCGAAAGGTCGGTGCAGATCGACGGGCGGGAGCGGGCGGCGGCGGCCGCGCCGGCAATGCCGCGCTCGCTAGGCAGGGCCACAATCACCGACGGCAATCGATGCCGCTCCCACAGCTCATCGGCCACCTGCCCGAACCGCGCCGGCGCCCATCGCTTGCGCGGATGCGACGCGCCGACGTGCAGCACCGCGAAACGCTCTCCCAGTCCGAGCTCTTGCAGCCGCCGCGCCGCCACCGCATCTGCGCGCGGGTCGACGCGTACCCGCGGCCATGGGATCTCCTCCACCGGCGTCCCCAGCCACTTCAGCACGGCCAGTTGACGCTCGAGATCGTGAACAACAGGCGTCTTTCCCCAGATGGCGCGGGCATCGGGAACACGCAGGGTAGCGGCGTGTGAAAATTCGCTCTCCTCAAACATGACGGTCTGCCGGGCGCCACACCGGCGTAATACGGCCATGGAAGTCCGCCAGCCGCGCAAGTCGATCGCCAGGTCATACCGGCGCTCCCGCAGCGCGGCGACGACGGCGGCGCGCTGCAGATACCGTGGCAGGCTGAACCCGCTGCGGGGAATCACATAGAGATGGCTCATATGCGGATTGCCATACAACACCGGCGCGCCCAGCGGCTCCATCAACACGTCGATCTCCAGCTCCGGACGCCAACGCTTCAGCACTTCGAGGCACGACGTGAAGAGCACCGTGTCGCCGATCGCGCGCAGGCGAAGGAACAGCACCCGCCGGATGTTTTCATCCCAGATCAGCGCGGGGGAGTGGTCAGCAGTTCCGAGGTCCATCTGTCATCTCCGCTTTCATACAGACTCTATGCGGATTATATAGAGATCGTACGGTCTGCGAAGTGCATCCAACCGCTCAATGCCAACGGTTCCGGTATGATGGCCGCTTATTCTTACCAGCGATAATCCCTTGCCGCATCGAAGATGGCCAGAATATTGTCGACCGGTGTGTCGCCCTGTACCTGGTGTGAAGGTGCCACGATGAAGCCGCCGTTGGCACCCAGGATGTCGATGATGCGGGTGGTTTCATCGTAAACTTGCTTCGGCGTGGCGTGCGGCAGCAGGTGCACCTCGTCGATGGCGCCGTGGAAGGAGATACGGTCGCCGAACTGCGGGAACAGCGCCTCCGGGGTCATGCCAGCGGCGGTCACTTGAATGGGCTCCAGGATGTCCAACCCCAGTGCGATGAAATCGTCGATCACCGGCACGACCGAGCCGCAGGAGTGGTAAAACGTCTTCAGCCCCATGGGCTTGAAGTCGGAGATGAGCTTGCCGCTGTAGGGTCTGATGCGCTCGCGCCAGATGTCGGGACTGAGCAGCATGCCGCGCTCGCCGCCGATGTCGCCGCCGGAGCCGATCAAGTCGATCTGCCCGCCCGCCACCTCCAGCACACGCAGCGCCCGCTGGTGGTAATATTCCTCGACATGGGTGCAGATGGCATCCACGATCTCCGGGTTGTCGTATAAGTCCATCATGAAGCGCTCGAGCCCGCGCATGTACCACGGCGTCTCGAAAGCGCCGCCGGCGAAGAACATCAACGCGCGCGGTTCCTTCTTGTTGATCTCGGCGATCGCCTGCGGAATGGCCGAGTAATCCCACCAGTCGAGCTGCGGCCAGTCGTAATTGTCGATATCCTCCACCGTTTTACAATCGGCCAGCGGAAAATCGTAGAACTCGAAGTAGGTGTTGAACTCATTTTCCATCTTCTTGATGTGGCAGCCCCAGTAATCCGTGCCCTCACTGCCCAGCGGAATGGCCGACCGCTCCGCCGGTCCGATGAACGGCAACGGCACCCAGCGCAGATCGATGTCCAGCGCGTCCAGCACGCCATTCACCGAATCCACGCCCAGCGCCGCCTGCAGCGCCTGCCACACCTCCGGCGTGCAGCGCAGCGACGTGGCCGGTCGGTCAGGCCGCCGGCGCTCGGCAGCGGCTAGGATGCGTTCGCGACTGTTCATGGGTGCAACCTCACGAAGATGATAACCGTCAATTCGCTTCGCAAGCAGTGAAGTCCTTGTCAAGCAGCTCGATCAGATACTCCGGATGCGCCTCCATCTCCAGCGCCGCGTGGGCGTAGAACGGGTACACGCTCCACTCCACGCAGCCCAGCAGGTCGGGCTTGCCGTCCCCGTTCAGGTCGGCGGCCCAGGGGTGCGGACCGTGCAGCGTAAAGGACAGCGGCTCGCCGTAGCATTTCAGTTGCCGCGGCGGGGCGAATGCGGGCTCTATGCGCGTGCCCACGTTGCGCAGCAGGTAAATCTCCGCGCTGCCGGCCAGGCTGTAGAGCAAATCTGTTAGTCCGTCGCCATCCCAATCCACCGCGCGGAAGGATTCGGTCCAGTGCGCCTCCCGCCCCACGATGCTGTCGTCGATGAGCCGCCCATCCGCCAGCCGCACGTGCCCCTGCCGCTTCAGGCGCAATCGGCCGTCTTCGTCGCGGTACTGCACGAAGAGCGTCGCTTTGTGGTCGGCTCCGGAGGTGATAAAATCCATCAAGCCGTCGCCGTTCCAATCCGCGAAGGCCGCCCCCGCGCGCCAGCAGAACGGCGAGCGGTCATCCGCAGGATACGGATAATTCGGCAGCGCCTCGTTCATGCCGTCCTGCCCGCTGGCCGCGCGCAGCTCCGGCGAATCCGGAAAGTCCTCGACCTCCAGGAACTGCGGCGGCCCGAAGCGCGGCTCTCCCGGCGTGCCGATGTTCCGGCACCAGAGAATGCGATTCGTCTCGTTGGGCAGCAGCAGGTCCGGCAGCCCGTCGCCGTCCCAATCCACGAAGACCGGGTACGGGTAGCCCATGTTGTGCCAGTGCGTGCTGAACAGCAGCTCATCCCGCAGCAGGCGCAACGGCTTGCCATCCGCCAGCACCTTCTCCGGCATGTCGAAGGCCGGGCGCGCATTGCTGCCGCGATTACGCAACACGCGAATCCAGCCGTACCCGCACCCCACCAGCAGGTCCCACGCGCCGTCCCCGTCCCAGTCATAAACGCACGGCCACGCCTGGTCGCTGGCCGAGATGACCGCCGACAGCGATTCAGCGCGCTGCCGCCGCTCGAAACGTGGCTCCGGACCGGGGATCAGCTCGAAGGCGGTGATGCACTGATATTCCTGCGATTGCAACAAGATGCCATGAAACGGCTCCCCCGCCACCACGGCGATATGCGTGATCGACTCAAAACCGTCAAATCCGGCCACCGGCTCCGCTGGCCCAAATGTCAGGGTTCCGGTGCGCTTTCGCCAAACGATAGTGCCGAACTGCGCCGGGTCTTCCGGGTGCTCCAGGCAGAGCGCGTCCAGCGCGCTGTCGCCGTCCAGGTCGAGAAAGGCCACCTGATGGCCGATCCCCAGCTCCACCGGCGCCTCCGGCAGGAACGGCCAGCCGGCGGGACTCGCATTGCGGATGAAATGCCCGTGCACCACCAGGTCGAGCACCCCGTCACCGTCGAGATCGATCACCTGCAGCCCCTGCAAGCTCTCCAGCGGCGCCGGCACCGTCAGCGACCGCTCGAAGATCGGAAGGCCGCCGCCATCGCGTTCACCGGTGTTCAGAAAGAAAGTCACCGCCCGCCCGCTCCACTCCGCAAAGGCGATATCAACCAGGCCGTCGCCGTTCACGTCGGCGAAATCCGCCTCCACGTATACGCCCGGGAAGTGCCGCAGCTCCTCCTCGCCCGGTTCGCGGTACCGCAGCCGCGCCAGGTCGCCGAAAAGAAAGTCGTCCTCCCTCCCCGCGCGCGGGTAACAGACCACCCCGCTGATCGGCGCGCCGGGCCGGTGATAATAATTCCAGCATCCCGCCAGGTCCGCCCGCCCGTCGCCGGTCAGGTCCACCAGTTTCATGGCATAAAACAGCGTCACCGGTCGCGGCGCGCCGGCGTTGTAGCGCAACAGGTCGCCCACCCCGACCATCGGCACATACGCCTGCGGCTGCAGCGCCGGCCTGGCGGCGGCGGTTTCGAAGCGGATTTCGTATTCGATATGCGCCGGGTCGGTGATCGCCCATGCCAGCCGCCCGCAATCGCCATACGCGAAATCTTCACTGCGCGCATACTCCACCCGCCGACCAGTCGCCAGGTTGATGATCTCCACCGAATTCGGGTCGAATAACCCCGCTGCTCCGGTACTGCGGATCAACTCGGCGAAATCAATGACCGGCGAAAACGGAATATGCCCCAACCCCGACGGCAGCGCCGAGGTGATGGACAGACGAAAAGAGATGGCCACCGGTTGCCTCCTGTACAGAATCCACACCCCTTCCCATGTCTGGCCATCCTGGACAGCCGCGGGGGCAGGTCCTCATGTTTATATTCATGGAAACCGATATTATTTTATGGAGACTGATGCGCTGTCATTAATCGCTTTCTCGGTCTCTGCGATTCCATATTATAACATCCTCAAGCGTGATGTCGCCTCGCCGACCGACCCTGAGGATTCCTTTGCTCGGCAATGGGGAAAAGCTGGTATCATAGAGGCAACGATCTTGAAAGGGGAACGGAGATGCGAATACGGTCACTGGTGTTGGTGCTGGCGCTGGGGCTGGCAACGCTGGCACAGGTGTATAGCCTGCAGTTTAAGGATGCCGCGGGCACGACGCGCACGTATCAATCGCAATTTACCATCACGGGCACCATGTCCGGAGCCGGGATGAATCTGCCCATCGAGGCCGCCGTGGAGATGGCGCTGGTGGAGAAGGTGCTCGGTGTGCAGAACCAGGTCTCCTCGGTCAGCTACGGTTCACAGGGCGGCACCATGCACGTGAAGGTCAGCGGGCTGCCGGGCGATGAGGAGGAGCAAACCATCGACCAGGCGATGCCCGGCTTTATCTTTACCTTCAACCGCACGCCGCAGGGGAAGGTGACCAATGTCAAAACGAAAGGCGACATCACCAACCTGATCCTCGGCTCCGCCGACACGCTGGTGAACCCGACCGAAACCCCCGGGCAGGGCCTGGAATTTCCCGCCGGCGACATCAAGATCGGTGACACCTGGAGCGGATCGCAAACCGCAATGGTCGGCGCCGCGCAGACGAAAGTGACCGCAAAATACACGCTGGTCGGCACGGAAGTGGTGAACGGCAAAACCTACCTGAAGATCACCTGCGACACCACTATCAGCACCCCCAGCGCGACGATCAACGCGGGCGACCAGGCGCAGCAAAACCCGGTGGCGCTGGTGGTGAATCTGAAAGGCCGCACCACCACGCTGTTTGACCAGGCCGCCGGCGAACCCTTCCGCACCACCTTCGCCCTGGCCGGCAACATGACTATGAACGGCCCCGAAACCATGGGCATGGAAGTGAACACCACCCTCACCGTCAACGGGACGATGGAGAAGGTCGCGAACGAAGGGTAGGAAATAGTTCTACAACGAATAATAAGCGTATGCCAAAATGGGAGGGCGAGCGTCCCCGCGAGCCGCGCGCGAGGAATCCGTGAACGATTTGAGACTCGTTAAATACGTAGGCCGGATATCGACGGGCATTACCTACGGTAACGGGCTTATGATCGCGGCTCGCGGGGACGCTCGCCCTCCCATTTTGGCATACGCTCATTTGCCTGCTCAACCACCGGATTGAGCACTATTTTTACTACTCACTACTAACACTTATCACTTATCGCTCCCCCGCTTCCCCCGCCGCTCCACCAACGTCAGCAGATAGTAACTGATCACCCCGATGACCACCATACCCAGCAGGAAGAGGGGGTAGGCGGTTTTCCAATGCTGCGGTCCGGTCATCATCGACCATTCCGACATGCCGCCGACCCCCGCCAGCAGCGTCAGCGGCATAAAAATGGTCATGATGAAGGTCAACCGCCGTACCGTGGAATTCATCTCATTGGATGAGCGGGACATCTGGTTGTTGAGCATGGAGAGATACATCTCCATCAGGCTGGTGACGATCTCGCGTGAGGTTTCCGTCAGCTCGAAGAACTTCGCCAGGTGATCGTAAATGTCCCGGTAATGGTAAATCGCCGCCTCCGGGATGAATGAGCAATCCCGCCGGCACATCTTCACCAGAATCTCGCGCTCCTGGAACAGGCTCTTCCGCACCGCCAGCAGGTTGCGCCGCAGCTGCAGCAGCCCGGCGGGATTGAAGGTGGCCAGGTCGTCCAGGATCGCCTCCTCTGCCTTATTCAGCTCGTCCTCGAGCGTCTCGATGGCGGTAAACTTCCCGTCCACGATCTGGTCGAGGATTTCGTGCAGCAGAAAGGCTGGCCCCTGCCGCACCGTCGCGACGTCGCGCTCGACAATGCGGTCGATGCCATTCAGCAACCGGCGCCCACGCGCGTCGCGCCCGCTCACGGAGATCACAAAGCGCTGGCCGATGAACAGGTCCACCTCGGCGATCGTCAACTCGTTGTCGGCGTAGGTGAAGACGTTGAAGATGATGAAGGTGTTGCCCGGAAAATCGTCGATCTTCGGCACCTGGTTCTCGTCGGTGCAGTCCTCGATGGACAGCGGGTGCAGTCCGAATGGCGCAATCAGCGCGGACAGCTCTTCTTTCGACGGCTGGCAGAAATCCAGCCACACGAACCCGCCCTCCGCCGCCAGCGCCGCCTCCAGCGTAGGGCAAACCACCACTTCCCCCGCCTGCGGGATGTGGTAAAACCGGGAATCGGATGTCGTCGCTACCGAGGATGTCATCATCGCATAGTAATTCCGCCACCCCCGCCTGTCAACTGTTCGAACCCGGGTAAGCCCCACGCAGCCCCAACACGGAGTATTGCGTTGGGGACTACGTATAGGCTTACCCATTTTTCGGCAGCTTGTCGCTGCCTCTCTTCAACAGTCGCGACAGCTCGACCAGCGACAGCGCCCAGATAGCGAGGCCGCCGGCATAGCGCCCGATGGGCGAGATGTGAGGCGTGGTGGCTTTGAAGGTGAGGAAGCCGAAGAAGAGGATCCACGCGACATACATCAACCCCCGCCCCGGCTTGCCGAGCAGCACGTAACCGGCGCCGGGGACGACGACCGAGGCGAGAAAGATGGCGAGGCGGGTGTATTTATTATCGAGCTTCACGCCGCTCAATATCCCTTCGGCCGCGGCCAATGGTTGGCGCCGGCGGCGATGAACTTTTTGATATCGATGAACTTATACCGGTGCAGCACGAACCACATGGAGGCGATGAAGTAAAACAGGATGCCGGCCAGCAGGTTCTGCCAGTAGCCGAAATACATGCCCGCCAGCGTCGCCGCCACCAGCACGAACAGCGTGATCGCCGGCGCCGGGTGCAGTGGGGCGATGAAACCGCGCTTGATGCTGCCGAGCGGATACATGTTCCGGAACTTGAACATCATGATGGCGGTGAAGAGATAGACGATCAATGCGGAGAGGATGGAGAAGGTGATCACCTGGTCAAGCAGGCCGGCATAACCGAAGGCGACGGCAATCGGCAGCAGGAAGACGACCGCTCGATACGGCGTTTTGAACCTGGGGTGCACCGCGGCGAATTCTTCGGGGATCAGCGTGTCGCGCGACATGGCGAACCAGGCCCGGCTGGCGTCGTTGATGCAGCCGTTCGCGCTGGCCAGGCAGGACAGCACGGTGCCGATGAAGAGCGCATCGATGACAAAGCCATTTTTGGTCAGCAGGGCGGCATCGAATAACGGATATTCGGATATGCCCAGCACCGCCGGGCGCACCAGCGAGGAGCAGACCAGCCAGGTGACCGACGCGCCGATGAGCAGCGTGATAGTGCCGATGATTGCGCCGGTCGGCAGCGCGCGCGAGGTGGAGCGGCATTCCTCCGCCGCCAGCGCCGTGCCCTCGATGCCCAGGTAAAACCAGATGCCGAACTGCAGCGCCCCCAACACCCCCAGCCATTTATATGGCAGACCGTTCACCAGGTTATGTGACAACTGCCGCAGGCTCTCCGCCGACCCATGAAAGTAAGTGGCGAAGAACAGGATGAAGATGGTGACGAAGGCGATGGCGGTGATGACGAAGTTGAAGTTCAGCGAAGCGCTGACCCCGCGGTAGTTCAGGTACGTCAGTGCCACCAGGATCAATATCACGAACGGCAGCGACTGAATCGCCGGATTGATGGCATGGAGGATCTTGCCCACGACCAGCGCGTCCGCCGACTCCAGCATCACGTATTCGAAGACCAGCATCAAGCCGATGTTGAACGCCGCCAACGGCCCGAGCAGATACTTGGCCATGGCATATTGCCCGCCGGCCTCCGGGATCACCGACCCGATCTCCGTGTTGATCAGGATGAGCGAAATATACAGGATGCCGATGATCCAGCAGGCCAGAATGGCGCCGAGCGTGCCGCCCTTGGCAATGCCGAAATTCCACCCCATGAACTCGCCGACCAGCACGATGCCGACGCCCAGCGCCCACACCTGGATCGGCCCCAGCACTTTCAATAGGTGCGGTTTTTGCGCCGGCGCCTGTTTGGTTTCCGTAGAGAGAGATTCCACGCTATTCACTCCGCCCGGTTTCTGTTCCGCTTTTCGACCTTCAGGAAGTCCACGAGAATGATTACGGCGATGATCGCCGCGACGGCCCAGGCTCCGTAATTCAACACATCCCAGCCAGTCATTCGGCCGCTCCTTTGTCAGCGATCGCCGACGGTGCTTCGTCTTCCCGGTACATCTCCTCGACCATCAACTTCAGCTCTTTGTGCGAATGGCGCAGCAGGTAGAGGAAATACAGCGTGAACCCCACCACCGTCAGTATGACAATGGGGAGCTTGACATCATAAATGTGCGCGTTGTTGACGGTCTTGCCGCGCAGCAGCATGGTGGCCAGCAGCGTGCCGAAGCAGAGGAGCATGATGAAGACGATGTCGAAAACTTTCACGAAGGCGTTGGAGGTATGCGGCGCGCCGGGCGCCTGTTCCTGTGAGAGCTCGACCGGTGCGTCATCTTCGGATGCCGTCTCCGGTTCGGGATGCGCATGCCGCAGTTCTTCGGTATAAATCTCGTGACGTTGCTTGCGCAGGTGGAGGATCAATGCCACCAGGCTCAAGGTGGCGAAAAGGAGGGTGGCGGCGCCGATGGCGATGAGGACGGTTCTGGTATCGGAAGGGCCGACGGCGATCAGAATTGCATACGCCAGGAACGCCATGGTGACCCATAAAAAGACGCCGAAGCCCACCACGACCAGCACATCACGCCGCAGCATCTTCGCGATCGTTTTCTCCATGCCTCACCTTATCTCTCTCGAAATGCCGACAAGCCCTGGTTTACACTCCGGCGATTCTATCACAAAGGTGAATTAGTAATCAATTAATCTAGTAGAAATTCACGGCTTGACACTACAGGGACCGCTCTCTATGATGAACCTGCAGGAGGTGTCTCGTCATGATCGACATCATCGAGCAGGCCTTTCTCGAAACGCTGCGGATGCTGGAGGACGGCATCCGGAAGATCCCCGACAGCCACTGGCGGCAAGGGAGCGGCGAGTTCCTCATCCCCGCGCGCATCGCTTACCACACCATGATCGGACTGGAGTGGTTCTTCTCGAACTTGCCGGAAGCGGAGCATAAAAGGACGCGGCGGTATAATCTCAACTGGAAGGGACCGGTTGAAGAGATGCCGGACCGGCAGGCGATGCTGGAGGACCTGGCGTGGATGAGCGGCCGCATCCGCGAGTGGTTTGCCGAGTGGGCGCGAGAAGCGGCGGCGGGCACGGATCGTCCCTACCGCCTGAAAAAAGCGCTCTACTTCCTGCGGCACACCCAGCACCACATCGGCGAATTCTGCGCCGCCGCCCGCCTGCTGGGGCAGGAACGCCCGGCCTGGGGGTTCCCACCCAGCGTGTCGGAATCGATCAGGAACAATCCGTAAGCGGAGGGAGCTGATGGCAGAAAAATCGTTGGCCGAGAAGATGCATCTCAAGCCGGAGAAGACGCTGGCACTCCTCAACATGCCGGCGTCGCTAGGCGACCTGGCCACCGGTTTTCCGGCTGGGGTGATGGTGGCGCAGGGGGACACGCCGGCGGACGTGATCTTGATCTTCTTCGAGAACCGCGCGGAAGCGGAGCGCGAGCTGCCGGCCGTCAAGCCGCGCCTGTTGCCGGGCGGCACGTTGTGGGCCGCCTTCCGCAAGGGGAACGTGACCGACATCAACCGCGACTCCCTCTTTCAAATCGCCGCCGGGTTCGGCTTGCAACCTTGCGCCAATATCTCCATCGACGATGAGTGGTCCGCGTTGCGGCTGAAGGTAGGCGGATAGTGCCGTCTGCCGATGACGAGATTCGCCGGCAGGAAGAACGCCTGCTGAATCCGGCGGTGCGGGCCACTTCGGAGCAGCTTGACGAGCTACTCGCGGATGACTTCGTGGAATTCACTTCCTCCGGTCGTGTTGTTGACAAGCAGCAGGTGCTTGAGAACTTGCCGCGGCAGCCGGTAGAGCGCTTCATCATCCAGGACTTCCACACGCAACCGCTGGCGCCTGGCGTGGTGCTGGCGACATACCGCGTCACCCGACCTGAAGCTCCACCCGGCGTGGCGCGGCATTCGCTCCGCAGCTCGATTTGGCGCTATGAAGACGGGCATTGGCGAATGCTGTTCCACCAGGGGACGCCGGCGCACGCGTGATCTTTTAAGGTAATCAGGAGGAACAATGGACACCATCATTCAAACGAATCGTGAACGCTGGAACGCCATGGCCGGCGCAAACATAATGTTCTCGCAGCCGTTCCTGGACTTCACTCGGGAGCAGGCGGCCGACTTCGTCTACCGCGATCATATTCTTCCGGACGTCGCCGGCAAGCAGGTACTCTGCCTGGCGGGCAGCGGCGGGCAGGATTCGGTGGCCTTCGGCCTGCTGGGGGCCGAGGTGACGGTATTCGATCTGTCCGACGTGCAGCTCATGCGCGACCGCGAGGCAGCCGCCCACCATGGTTTCCCGGTCGAGACCGTGCAGGGCGACATGCGCGACCTGTCCGTCTTCGCCGATAACTGGTTCGACATGGTTTGGCAGCCCTACTCGATCAATTACAGCCCATCGGTAGCGCCGGTGTTCAGCGAAGTGGCGCGCGTGCTCAAGCCCGGCGGCTTTTACCATGTCACCATCGCCAACCCGATCGCCCTGTCGACCGACAATGACTGGGATGGCAACGGCTACCCCGTGCGCGACCTGTATACGGACGGCGAGGACATCCGCCGCTTCTTCCCCGCCTGGGAGATCGAACAGCCGGACGGCGCCGTCATCACCGTCGAGCGGCCGCACGAATTCCGCCACACCTTGAGCACGGTGTTCAATACGCTGGCAAAGCACGGCTTCCGCTTCCTGCACCTCTACGAATGGATGCGCACCGATGAGAACCCCGAAACCGGCTCCTGGGCGCACTTCACGCAGGCGATGCCGCCGTATTTGATGACGTTCTGGCAATTACTGCCTTGATCGTCCTGCATTCGCATTTGGCGAAGCGGTGGAAGGCACATTCTCAGTCTGGAAGGAGGCGAGAGCCCCGCCGATAATAGGCGGGCCTACCTGTTATCGGCGGGGCTCTCGCCTCCTTCCTGACTGAGAATGTGCCTTTCACCACTTGGCCAATTGCGGCACGCTACCTGCCAATCGACGCCACGGGCGGCCACCGCGGCACAATACCCCGAGACGGGGACAAAGGGGTAGATTGACCAGGCGGGATCGCCGGTGACCCTGGTGTATGCCAGCGGTATGGGCGGGGGATCGAGCTCGATTCGTTCCGGCGGGATGGCGAAGCCGGTACCGAGCCCTTTCAGATAAGCCTCTTTGCAAGTCCAGTAGACCAGCGAGCCGGCGGGGAGATCGGCAGTTGCAGCCAACTCGCGCGGAGTGCAGCACGACCGGGCCATCTGCTCACGGTCGGGATCGAGATACTCAAGATCGATGCCGATTTCCGCTTCCGCCACGGCGATGAGCGCCAGTTCATGCGCATGCGACAGGTTGAAATGCAGCGCGCCGCTTTCCAGCGCCGGCTTGCCATATCGGTTAGTTGTGAAGTTGATGTCGCCGGCAGGCAAATCGAGGCAGGCGGACAGCATCCGGCGCAGCGCGGCGTGGCAGGCGACGTACCGGCGCCGGTCGCGGGGGAAGCGGAAGCACGCGGCGCGCCGGCGCTCGTCGGCGCTGAGGACCGCCTCATCGTCGGCCAGCTCCTCCGATGAAGTCTCCAGCCTGACACGCCATACGGTAATATCCTTGCGCTTATCCATTCTCATCGCTATTTTGCACCCGCCGCAGGCAATCGCGCAATGCGGCGGCCAGTACTTTCACGTTCTCGCTGTCAAACATGTTGTCGTGATATCCGGGCACGGTCCGGATCTCGATCGGACCGCCGATCTGCTCGCTCCACCCCAGGTCACCCTGGATCTCGGTCACGGTGACGCGAAACAGCGTCAAGCCGCGGGGGTACGGGCCGGGACGGTACTGGTTGCCCGCCAACCGGTAGAACAGGAACCGCGCGGCATTACGCAAGCGCTTCGGGAACGGGCGACGGAAAAGCCGACAGGCGCGGAAGACGATATGAATGAACAGGCGCTTGAAGGAGCCGGCCAATGCGGTGGGACGCGTGCGCAGGAACTCCAGCAGGCTCATCTCCCGGTAGCGCCGAATGGCCTTCAGACGGCGGTGCGTCGGGCAGCGGGTATCGAAAAGAACCAGTAAGCCCACCTCCGCCCCTTGCGCCGTCAGTTGCCGCGCCATTTCGAAGGCGACCATGCCCCCAAAGGAGTAGCCCCCGAGTAGATACGGGCCATCCGGCCGAAAGTCGCGCAGTTGTCGCAGGTAGCGAGCGGCGATCTCCTCGACCGTGTCCGACTCACTGCCTTCTTCACGATTCTCCTGCAGACCGTAAAAAGGCTGATCGCTCCCCAGCAGGTTGGCCAACTCGCGATACATGAGGATGTCACCACCAGCCGGGTGCACGCAGAAAAACGGTGGCCGGGACCCCCGCGGCTGGATAGGCACCAGCGACGACCAGGGGGGCGTCCAATCTTCTCGGCTCAACAGCGCCGCCATCTCGGCCACGCTGGAGGCCTGCAGCAGGGTGGCCAGCGGCAACCGCCGGCCGACCCGCTCCTCGATCAGTGCGAAGAGACGGGGGGCCAGCAGCGAGTGCCCGCCCAGATCATAAAAGCTCTCCTGCCGCCCCACGCGCTCCCGGTCCAATACCTCCGCCCAGATGCGCGCCAGCGTTTCTTCCAGCGGGGTGCGCGGGGGATCGTCGTCAGCCTGCGAGTGATCGAACACGGGCGCCGGCAGCGCCAGCCGGTCCAGTTTTCCGGTCGTGGTGTGCGGTAATTCCGCCAACCAGACGACCGCCGCAGGGATCATGTAGTCGGGCAGGCGCTCGCGCAGGCACCGCAGCACTTCGCCGGTCGCCGGCCGTCCTGCTCCTGCCGGCACCAGGTAGGCGAACAGGCACCGCTCGCCGCGCTCGTCGTTCCGCACCGCCACCACGGCCTCTTTCACAGCGGGCAGATCGAGCAACGCCAGCTCCACCTCAGCCGTCTCCACGCGGAAGCCGCGGATCTTCACCTGGAAATCCTTGCGCCCGTGGCAGGTCAAGCAGCCGTCTGCCTGCAGGGAGCCCAGGTCGCCGGTGGCATAATGCATCAATCCCGGGTCCACGGGGTCGCGGTGGAAGACGCGGTCGGTCGCTTCCGGATTGCGCCAGTAGCCCGCGGCAAGGTGGCGGCTGCTCACCACAATCTCGCCCACCTCACCCAGCGGCAACTCGGCGCCGTCGGGATCGAGAATGCGCACCTGCATATCCGGCATGGGATAACCTACCGGCAGGCAGGTGTTCTCGAAGTCATCATCCGGACGCACAACGTAGTGCCGGATCGGGGTGGTCTCCGAGAAGCCGTATTGATTCAGCAATGCCGTGGTATGACCGAAATGCTGCCGGAACAGCGCGAACTCACGTGCTGTGCTTAACTCGCCGGCCAACACAAGCAGGCGCAGGTGGGGGAAGGTCATCCCTGGCGGGATGGCGGCGGCAAGGTGCCGGAACAGCGACGGCACGCACTGCATGAAGGTAATCTCCTTCGCATGCAGCCACTCGATCAGGTCTGCCAGTCCGTCAGCCGCGGTGTTCCAGGGATACACGGCCGCGCCTGACAGGAGCGCCCCGAGGAAGGCCGTGTAGGCGCTGATGACGCTCAAGGTGGAGACCAGCGCGACGCGGTCGTTCGGGTGCAGCTTGCAGCTGTTGACGTAATTGGCCACCGACCAGAGCAGGTTGCGCTGAAGTTGCAGGACGCCTTTGGGCCGTCCCGTCGAACCCGATGTATAGAGCACCGACGAGGGGGTTGCCGGATCGATCGCCAGCTCGAGGGCGGTGTCGCACGGGTCGAGCTCGAGCGTCTCCAGGTTGAGCGCGCCGCCGCCGGTGATGCGCTCTCCTAATGCCTGGTTGGCGGTGTCGGTGAGCAGACAGCGCGTCGTCACATCCTCACAAATGCCGGCAATGCGGGCCTGCGGGTGGCGCGGGTCAAGGGGCACGACGAATTTGCCGGCCTTCCACACAGCGAGGCAGGCAGCGAAGAACGGGATGCCTTTGTCAAGCAAGAGGGCAACCGGCTCCACGTCCGGACCACAGCGGGTGTGCAGGGTGCGTGCCAGCCGGTTGGATTGCCGGTCCAGCTCCCGGTAGGTGATCGACTGACCATCGTAGCAGACCGCGACCCGATCCGCATGCTCGCGGGCGACTTTGCTGAAGCGATCGGCGATAGATTGCTCCGTCTCTTCGAGCGAGAAGGGCGTGAATCCCCGAGGAGCATTAACCGATATTGGCGAGCGAACGGTAGTGTCGTTAATTGAAATTAGAGTATTTATATTCACGATTGTCTGATCGGTTCGACAAGCAAGGGACAATTCCTTTACATTAACGATTATCTTAAAGAGCTTCTTTCCAGGCCTGTCGGAATGCCGCTATCGAGGGGTAACGCCCTCTGCGGTCAGGAGAGATCGCTTTACGGGCCACCGCGAAGAGCGCCGCGCCGGCTTCCCACTTCTCGAAGGAGCGGTCGCGCTCGCCGCCGATCAGCGCAAAAGCCGTCGCCCCCATGGTGAACACATTGGTGACTTCGTCGATATCAGCGCCGAGCTCGAATTCCTCCGGCGACATGAAGCGCGTGGAGCCCCAGAGGCGCCCCATGGTGTTGCGATATGGTTGTTTCTCATACACATCGATATCGCAGATCATCGTGACGTGCCGCGAGAAATCGTAGAGGATGCTGCCGTCGTAGAAGTCGATCGCCACGTACCCTTGCGCCGCCACGTATTCATGAAAAGCGAAGATGGTGTCCAGGCAATCCAGCCGCCGGGCCAGCGGCAGCCCCTTGTGCCGGCAGGACGGCGAATCCGGGTGCGTGTATTTCTCGGCCGGCGTGAAGGCCCAGTGCGCATGCAGGCACTCGCCCGGGAACCAGGTGAACACGGCCGCATATCCCTCGCCCACCGGGAAATGCTCGCGAAGCTCGATGAGCGCCGGATGCCGCAAGGCCTGGTAGACCGGCATCGCCGCCTGCAGTCTGGCCACCGCATCCGCCGGCTCGCTGTGCGAGTCGATCGGCCTCGCCCCCGCGTATTTAACGAAGAGCCGCTCACTCCCGGCATCGACGCCGAAGGCAATATTACCTGAATCCTGCTCGTCGAAGACACAGAAGACCTTCCCAATCTGCGCGAGGAAGCCGAAGTCATGTGGTTCGCGCAAGCGGAAGGTGACGCCATCGAGGGTTTGGGTGATAACATCGGCAGTCATGCGGATCCTCCTGTAATACCGGCGCGCAGATCCCCGCAGATCCCCGGCTCCAACAACATTTCGTGCGTAAATTTGCCTGAGTTCGGATTCCGGGAGTTGAGTGCAGCGAGGTTATTCGCCTGTCCAGCGAACGTTCATTGTATACCCAAAAATGAGCGGTTTTAAACCTGTTTTTGCGTTTTAGCGGTCATTTTTCCCCAGAGAGGATCGGCCAGGTTCCCGGGCCGATCCTCTCAAAGGCAGGCTTACCTGCTGCAGGGGCGAGAGTCCCGGCAGCATCATTTCTCCTGGTAAATCACCACCGGCCCTTGCAAACCGCCGGTGCCGAGCTCATTCAGGAAGGGACGGGTGCCTTTGATGACGATCAGGTTGTCGGCGTCCGATTTGACGGCCGGGGTGATCTCATATGAGAACGGGGTGGAGTAGCAATTCGCCTCCTCCTGGGCTTCCCCTTGCTCATCAAGATACTTCACCGGCTGGCCATTCACAAAGAGCTTGCATTGGGTGTCGAAGTTGCTGACCCACAGATAGACCTTCTTCCCTGGGACCAGCGCCGGGAGCTTCACCGTGGACCGGTACCAGAGCGCACCGAAGTAATCGGCAATGCCCAGGTCCGCCCAGGTATCGCGGCTGATGTCGGCCTTTGTCCATCCGCTGTCGTCGAACCCCACCGCCTGCCAGCCTACCTGCTCGCCCGTCTTCTCCTTGTCGGGCCGGCAGCGCCAGGTGGTGATCGGCGGGCGGGTGAGGATAGTGTAATCGCTCGCAATGCGCGCCGCGTCCTTGTACGTCTGGCCCCAATACCCGTTGACGTAGTGCGGGCCCCACACGTAGTGGTCGGACCCGCGCGGGCAGAAGGCAAACTGGTCCTGGTATTCGATCGCCTTTTCCGACCCGCAGCCGTACCAGATGTTGTAGTCGATATCTAGCGCCCATGGGCATTCCTGGGAAGTGGCGTATTCGCCGGCGAAGAGGCGGTTGCGCAGGCGCATGTACCCTTCGAACATCCAGAAACTGTCGCTGGCCAGCTTCACGCGCCGGTATTCCATCGGCGTCTTTGCCGCCCGCAGCGCTTCGTCCAGCAAGGCGCGCGCCTGCTGCATGACCTGCGGGGTGAAGAAGCGGCCGTAGCCATAACCACCGCCGGCGTGCTCCGGGGTGTTGATCCACACGGAGTCGATGAATTCCCAGTAGCGCCGCATTGGGCCAGCCGCCGCGCCGTAGAACTTGGGATACAATTCGTCCATGATCGCCTTCGGCTGCCGGTCCGGATTCCAGGACATGCGGATGCCGAGATAGAGCCCGGGCAGGGAGGTGTCGAAGTTGGACATGGTCTCAGGAATCCAGATATCCATGTGATTTTTATAGAAGATCGGCAGCTCGGTGCTCCACTTGGTAATCATCGGGTTGGGCGCCATTACCTCCGCCAGATTGTAGGCGTATTCATACAGGCCGAAGTGCCGGGAGGCCTTGCCCCAGCCTTCCACAAAGGGCAGCAGCTGACTGCGGGAGGGACAGGTTTTGTCCGTCATCGGGTGCGCCCGGCAGTATGTGATGGGCGCGAGGACCGGCACCAGGTTCGGGTGCAGTTTCTCGCGCACGGGCGGGCGCGTGTAGTGCACGTAGGCGTAAAAGCCGAGCGGCTTGTCCGGGTATTTCGTCGCGACCTTCTCTGCGATCTGATTGATGAAATGGATGTAGCGGTCGGTGATGGCGACACAATCCATGGTGGTGTCGCGGTCGCCCGCGTCGAGTGCCTTGCACTGGTCGCACTCGCAGAAGGGCAAGCCGTCGTCCGGCGACAGCGACGCTGAATCCGGGTGATACTTCTCGATGTTCGCAATCACGGCGTCGGCGATGGCGTCGGCCACTTCCGGGTTGGCCCAGCAGACGCGCCCATTGTCGCCGCGCACCCCATTGATCTGCGCCTTCCAGTCCGGGTGGGCATTGAGCTGCTCTTTCGTCAGGTAGATTTCCAGCGCGTGCGAGGCTTCCAGCTGCATGCCGCCCAGGCGGTTGCGCCGGCTGAACGCCCGGTCGGTGCACCAGATTTTGCGGGAGATGACCCTCGGCACCGCTGATGTGTCTTCAACCGGGAGTACAATGGTGCGCAACGCGGGGATCACCTCGCCCATGTCGCTGGGCATATACCAGCGGCAGCCCAGGCGGTCCAGCACTTCGTAGATGCCGTAGGTGGTGGACTCGTCCGCTTCGCCGATGAAACCTATCCTGGTCGGGGCGACGACCAGCCGCCAGGCTTGCTTGTACGGCGAAGTTGTCTTCGGCAGGCCGAAACTGTCTTTCGCATAATCACCGACCAGGATGGCCACCCCGGTGTCCTTCGCCGCCGGCTTGCGGGTATATACCGGCACGGTGGCGCCGGACATGACCTTGAAGCAGCGCGACAGGTCATTTACCGCTTCCCGCACGCGAATGCGCGCCAGCTCGGTGACGTATGCCGGGCCGAATCCCTGGCTCAACACAGCGACGTCATCCGGCGCCATATATTTGGCCGGCACGTAAATGGCGCAGCGCGCCTTCCCCTCCTGCACCAGCACCACTTGCGCCGGTTTACTCAACGCCCATAAGGACTGGCAAAGCGCCAGGCAGAGCACCATACACACGCTGAACCTTCTCATGCTGACTCCCCTTTTCCGTAAGCGGTCGCCGAAGACATTCAAGCAGCCGGTTGCCATACACAGTATACGGAATACAGCAGCCTGCTCGATACCTGACCAGCATCCAGAACAAGGAAGCGGCATGAATATTACGTCAAGATATTGCACGAATGCGACAAAGTTCATTCCCAGTGGCGGCAGAAGATGCGGGCCAGCAGCGGTTCATGGGCGGAGACGGCACCGTAGCCGGTAAGGAGGGTGATGGTCAGGCCGAGATCGCCCGGCTGCGCGGAGCGGGCGAGTGCCGGTGCGAGACCGCCAAGCAGCAGCAAGGCCAGCAGCGCGATGACACACGTGGATAACCGGGGGCAACCTCCTGCCATAGCCGTTTCCTCCTCGAAGCGGATAATCCTGAGATGACCTATTATACCACCCGTTGGTATCCGGCCCATCCCCATTGTTAGTCACCCGTAGAAAGGAATTTGTTTCAACAGGAATAACCATCGGGTGAGCGAATCATATGTTTTACAGCAATATTTTATTCCGGAAGGAATACTGATGGACCCTACAACTGAACTGATTCCCCGCGATATACTTTTCGGCAATCCGCTGCGCGCTTCCCTGCGCATCTCGCCGGATGGCCGGTACCTGACCTACATCGCGCCGGACGAGCAGAACGTGCAGCAGATCTGGCTGCGTACCATCGGCCAGGAAGATGACCGTATTATCACTGATGATAAAAAGCGCGGTATCCGTTTCAATATGTGGGCGTTCGACAACCGGCACGTGCTCTATGTGCAGGACAAGGACGGCGATGAGGACTTCCACACGTATGCGGTGGATATCCAGACAGGCGAAGTGCGCGACCTGACGCCATACCCGAGGGTGCATACCATGCCCATCGCACGCGACCCGCGCGTGCCGGGGGAGATGCTCATCCAGATGAACCTGCGCGACCCGCGCCTGCATGATGTTTATCGCGCCGATCTGCAAACCGGCGCCATCACACTCGATACCGAGAATCCCGGCCCCGTGCGGCAGTGGGTGGCGGATGCCACGCTGACCATCCACGCCGCAATCATCAGTACGACGGATGGCGGCAGCGATTTGCTGTATCGCGAGACGCCGGGCCATCCGTGGCGGGTGCTGCGCCACTGGACGGCGGAGGAGGAGGGGCACACGCTCGCCTTCTCGCTGGACGGCCGGACGCTGTATCTTGTTGCAAATCATAACGCCAATGCGCTGCGCGTGCTGGCGCTTGACCTGGAGACAGGCGAGGAGCGGACCGTCGCCGACGATCAACAATATGACGTGGGTGGCGGATGGATCTTCGACCGGCGCACGGAATCCCTGCTGGCGGTGTCGGTCTACAAGGCGCGCCGTGAGTGGCTCATCCTCGACGAGGGCATAACGGAAGACTTGATGGCGCTGGCGCAGTTGGACCGCGGCGACATCGACGTGACATCCACCACCCTCGACATGAACACCTGGACGGTGGCGTATGATCACGATAACGGACCAATCACCTTCTATCTCTATGACAGTAATACGAAAACCGGCACTTACCTCTTCAGCCACCGGCCGCAACTGGAGGGATTGCCGCTGGCGGAGATGCAGCCGGTCAACTACAGCGCGCGCGACGGGCTGACCATCCACGGGTATCTCACGCTGCCGGCCGTCGAGCCTGCGGAAAACCTGCCGGCCGTGCTGCTGGTGCATGGCGGCCCCTGGGGGCGTGATATCTGGGACTTCGACTCGATGGTGCAGTGGCTGGCCAACCGCGGGTATGCCGTACTGCAGGTCAACTTCCGCGGCTCGGCCGGTTACGGCAAGGAGTTTCTCAACGCCGGCAACCGCGAGTGGGGCCAGGCCATGCACGACGATCTCATCGACGGCGTCAACTGGCTGGTTGCGCGGGAGATCGCCGACCCGGCGCGCATCGGCATCATGGGCGCATCCTACGGCGGCTACGCCACGCTGGCCGGCCTCACCTTCACCCCGGACATCTTCGCCTGCGGGGTAGATATCGTCGGTCCCAGTAACCTGATTACGCTGCTGCAGAACACCCCACCATACTGGCTATCGATGCAGGCGATGCTCGAAAAACGGATGGGCAACGTGGAGACCGAGCAGGAATTCCTGAAATCCCGCTCGCCGCTCTTCTTCGCCGACCGCATCACCAAACCGCTGCTCATCGGCCAGGGCGCCAACGATCCGCGCGTCAAGCAGCAGGAAAGCGACCAGATCGTCGACGCGATGCGCCGGCACGGCCTGCCGGTTGAATACATTATCTTTACCGACGAAGGCCACGGCTTCGCCCGCCCGGAAAACCGCCTGCACTTCTACGCCATCGCCGAGCAATTCCTGGCAAAATACCTGGGCGGGCAGTGCGAACCGATGACGGAGGCGCCCGGGCATTCGGGGGTGATAGGGTAATATGGGATACACCTCAAGCTTGGCCGGGAGAGGCAGCGCCTGCTGTCTCTCCCGGCTTTGTTTTTAGTTTCCGGTCTTTTGTCTGTCCGCCTTACTTGACCGTCGTTTGCAATGCCAGCATAATAACGCTACACCGATTCCCATGGTGCGGTTACAGACCGGCAGCTCAACACAGAGAGGCGGACGACAATCACAATGGCCAGCACCCCATTGTCACAATATTCTGCGCTGCAGGCGGGGGCGCATGCCCGGTTGGAGCAACTGCACGCCGCCTCATCGGTGCAGATTCAGATCGGGTCCGCCACCTGCGAGAATGCCGCCGGCGCGGAGACCGTGCGCGCCGAGTTTCTAAAGCATATTGCCGCCTCCGGGCGGCAGGACATCAGCCTGCGCCGCACGGGTTGCACCGGCGGCTGCAGCCGCGAGCCGATCGTCACCGTGATGATGCCCGGACACCTGCCGGTGAAATACGGCGGAGTCGACCGGGAAGCGGTGCACGCGATCTTCACGCAGCACGTCCTGGGCGGGCAGCCGGTCACCGAGCTGCTGCTCGACCCGCAGACCGGGGGAGATACGGGCTTCGAGCTGCTCTTCTGCGCGGGCGAGCGCTGCGGGCGGGCGGATACGTGGGACGTGCGCGAGGCGTTCAACCGCAAACTCGAGGCGCGCGGGATTGATGCCTCCCGCGTGCGGCTGATCGAGGCCGAATGCTTTGCGCTGTGCGCCGGCGAAGCCCCCGGGCATCAGGCGCACGTCTTTGTGCGGCCGGCGGGCGTGCTTTACCGGATCGCCAATGACGACGATGTCGAGCGGGTGATCGAGCAACACCTGGTGGGCGGGCGGATCGTGGAAGACCTGGTGCTCGCCGACCAGCCGCTCTCCATGCGCTTCTTCACACTGTATGGCGACGGCGCCTTCTTCAACCGGCAGGCGCGCGTGGCGCTGCGCAACGTGGGGATGATCGACCCGGAGAGCCTGGACGATTACCTGGACCACGACGGCTTCCAGGCGCTGGCGGAAACACTGGAGCACGGCACGCCGGAGAAGGTCATCGAGGCGATGCGCACCTCACGCCTGCGCGGGCGCGGGGGCGGCGGCTTCCCCACCGGCGACAAGTGGGCGATGGGCCATGCGGCCGCCGATCCGGTGAAATATATCATCTGCAACGCCGACGAGGGCGACCCCGGCGCCTTCATGGACCGCAGCATCCTGGAGTCCGACCCCTTCAGCATCATCGAGGGCATGATCGTGGGCGCCTTCACCATCGGCGCGCACGAGGGCTTCGTTTATATCCGCGCGGAATATCCGCTGGCCATCAAGCGCATCGAGCAGGCGATGACGGCCTGCCGGGCGAACGGCCTGCTCGGGAAGGGGATTCTGGGTTCCGATTTCGACTTCGACCTGGAGATCCGCCTGGGCGCCGGCGCCTTCGTCTGCGGCGAGGAGACCGCGCTGATCGCTTCGATCGAGGGCGAGCGCGGCCAACCACACATCCGTCCGCCCTACCCGACACAGCGCGGGCTGTGGGGCAAGCCGACGGTCATCAACAACGTGGAGACCTTCGCCAACGTGGCGGCCATCCTCAATCACGGCGCCGACTGGTTCAGCCGCATGGGCACGCAGAAGAGCGGCGGCACCAAAGTCTTCGCCCTCGCCGGCAAGGTGCGCCATACCGGGCTGGTGGAGGTGCCGATGGGCACCACGCTGCGCGGGGTGGTGGAGCAGATCGGCGGCGGCACCCTCTCCGGTCGCCCGATCAAGGCCATCCAGACCGGCGGGCCGGCGGGCGGCTGCATCCCCGCCGCCTGGCTGGACACCCCGGTGGACTACGACACGCTGATGAAGGCCGGCTCCATCATGGGCAGCGGCGGCATGATCGTGCTCGACGAAGACGACTGCATGGTCGACGTGGCGAAGTTCTTCATGACCTTCTCCCACGACGAATCCTGCGGCAAGTGCACGCCCTGCCGCGAAGGCACCAAGCGCATGCTGGAAATCCTGGAACGCATCACCAGCGGCCAGGGCACCCTGGAGGACCTGTCGCGGCTGGAGCGGCTGGGCAAGCTGGCGAAAAAAGCTTCCCTGTGCGGACTGGGCCGCGCCGCCCCCAACCCGATACTGAGCACGCTGGAGCACTACCGCGACGAGTATATCGCGCATGTCACCGAAAAGCGCTGTCCGGCGCACAAGTGCCGCGCCCTGGTCCATTACGAGATCATGCCCGACAAGTGCGTCGGCTGCACGCTCTGCGCGAAGAACTGTCCCGTCGCCTGCATCGCCGGCAACCGCCGCGAGCCGCACGTCATCGACCAGTCGCGCTGCATTCGCTGCGGCCGCTGCGCGCAAGTCTGCCGCTTTGGGGCGGTGGCGTTGAAGTAAGCTTTGGAAGACTGGAAGAGTGGAAGGTTGGAAGTGAATAGTTAGTAGTGAGTGGTGAATGAGGCTATCGTTCGGTGGCGGTTCGGAGACACGGGCCCTCTCCCCCCGGCCCCCTCCCCCAATCCTGGGGGAGGGGGAGCACCGGAGATGAATCGTGAATCCGATGCTTTCTCAAGCAAGCTTCTCCCCCTCCCCCAGGATTGGGGGAGGGGGCTGGGGGGAGAGGGCCCGTGTCTCCGAACCGCCACCGAACGATAACCTCATTCACTACTCACTACAATCCATCCTTCCAACCATCCATTCTTCCATCGGAAAGATACCTATGAGCGAACAGAACACGGTCAACCTGATCATCGACGATGTGCCGGTCAGCGTGCCCGCGGGCACCACCGTCATGGAGGCGGCGGAGACGCTGGGCATCGACATCCCGCGGCTGTGCTACCACCCGGACCTCAGCCTGATGGGCTCGTGTCGCGTGTGCATTGTCGAGGTGAAGGACAGCCCCTTCTTCGTCACCTCCTGCAGCGCGCAGGTGTCCGAGGGCATGGCGGTGCGCACCAACTCGCCGGAGATTCGCCAGGCGCGGCGCGACATTATGGAGCTGCTGTTGGATAACCACCCGCGCGAATGCCAGATCTGCGAGCGCGACGGCAATTGCGAGCTGCAGCGGCTAGCCTACACGCTGGGCGTGCGCGAGCGCCTCTTCGAAGGCGACCGCAAGCGCTACCCGCTGGAGGAGTCCAGCCACTCGGTGATTCGCGACTCCGAGAAGTGCATCCTCTGCGGCCGCTGCGTGCGTGTCTGCCACGAAATCCAGGGCGTGCACAACCTGAGCCAGCACGGCCGCGGCGACACCACGGTGGTCCACCCCGCCCACGGCGCGGACATGGACGACTCCGTCTGCATCCAGTGCGGGCAGTGCATCAACGTCTGCCCCACCGCCTCGCTGCTGGAGAAGAACCATACCGAGCAGGTCTGGCAGGCGCTGTCCAACCCCCGCGTGCACGTGGTGGTGCAGACCGCGCCGTCCATCCGCGCGGCCATCGGCGAAGGCTTCGGGCTGGAGCCGGGCACGCCGGCCACCGGGCGCATGGTCACCGCGCTGCGCCGGCTAGGCTTCGACGCGGTCTTCGACACCGACCTGGGCGCCGACCTGACCATCGTGGAGGAAGCCAATGAGTTTCTGAAGCGGCTGCACAACGGCGGCCCGCTGCCCATACTCACTTCCTGTTCGCCGGGCTGGATCAGCTTCATGGAGAAGTTCTACCCGGAGCTCATCCCGCACGCTTCGAGCTGCCGCTCGCCGATGTCGATGACCTCCGCGCTGATCAAGACCTACTACGCGGAGAAGTCGGGACGCCGCCCGGAGGAGATCTTCTCGGTCGCCGTCATGCCGTGCGTCGCCAAAAAATACGAGATTGCGCGGCCGGAGCATGTGCTGCCGTCCGGCCTGCCGATGACCGACGCCGTGCTCACCACCCGCGAGCTGATCTGGATGATCAAAAGCTACGGCATCGACTTCACCGCCCTCCCGGATGATACCTTCGACGCGCCGCTGGGCATCGCCACCGGCGCCGGCGACATCTTCGGCACCACCGGCGGCGTGATGGAGGCCACCCTGCGCACCGCCGCCGAGCGCCTGACCGGACAGCCGAACCAGCGGCTGGAATACACCGAGGTGCGCGCGGTGGAGGGCTTGCGCGAGGCGGACATCCGCATCGGCGACCTCACCGTGACTGTGGGTGTGGCGAACGGGCTGGTGAACGCCAAAACGCTACTCGACCGTGTGGCGCGCAAGGAGAAGCCGTACCACATCATCGAGATCATGGCCTGCCCGGGCGGCTGCATCGGTGGCGGCGGGCAACCCTACCCGCCACGGGGGTATAAAATCCTCGACCCGGCGCTGCTGGCCAAGCGCGCCTCCGCGCTGTACCAGTCCGACCAGGCGCGGCCGCTGCGCCGCTCGCATGAGAACCCGGCGGTGCTGGCGCTGTATGAGGAGTTCCTGGGCGAGCCGGGGAGCCCGAAATGCCACGAGCTGCTGCACACCGGCTACGGGGCGAAATTGCCGAGGGGGATTCGATGACCACCACCGACAACCGGGAAGCCGTCGAGGCGCAAAGCCGCGAAGCGCTGCCCGCAGAGATCGTCAAATATATTCAGGAGTGCCGGGAGCGTCCGCACAGCGAAAGCCGGCTCATCGCCGTGCTGCACAAGGTACAGGGGCATTTCGGCTACCTGGGGCGCGCGCAACTGGACGCGGTGGCACAGCTCATGCAGATTCCCACCGCGAAGGTGACAGGCGTTGCCACCTTCTACCATTTCTTCCGCGTGCAGCCGCGCGGCCAACTGGTCATCAACGTCTGCATGGGCACCGCCTGCTACGTGAAGGGCGCCGACCGCGTGGCCGAAAAGGTAAAGGAGGAGTTGGGCATCGACTTCGGCGAGACCACCACCGACGGCATGTTCAGCCTTGAGGCCACCCGCTGCCTGGGCACCTGCGGCCTGGCGCCGGTGATGATGATCGGCGACACGGTGCACGGCGAAGTCACCCCGGACCAGATTCCGGGCTTGCTGGAGAAAGCACTGCGTGAGGTGAAACAGTAGTCAATTCAATGCAAAGCAGAGATCTGACGAAAGTCATTCGAAAATCAGCGAAGCCCGTACGTAGTGAGCCACGCAGCCGCAGCGGAGTGGCGTCGTTGACAGATAAGCTTTCCTAAACTCGGACGCCACTCCGCTGCGGCTGCGTGGCTTACTACGTACGGGCTTCCCTGATTCAGCTACCCGTCCGCTTTCGGCAGGCTGAAGGTGAAGGTGCTGCCCTGGCCGGGGGTGCTGGCCACATGGATCTGTCCGCCATGGGCTTCCACCAGCCCCTTGGTGATATACAGGCCCAGGCCGATCCCCTCCGCTTTCCGCTCGCTTTGTACGCGGTAGAAACGATTGAAGATCAGCGGCAGGTCCTCCGCGCCGATGCCGCGTCCGCGATCGACGACGGAAATATCCAGGCCACAATCCCCGGCTTCGACGGTAACCTTCACCGCAGACTCGGCCGGCGAATATTTCAAGGCGTTGGAGAGCAGATTCACCAGGATGCGCTCCAGCCGGTTGATATCCGCGCGCACCGGCGGCAATGTTTCCGGAATGTCGGTGGTAATGCGGCCCGTGTCGAGCGCCCCCTGCAACCGCCGCAACAGACTGTCCACATACGGCGCCAGGTTGATGGACTGTAAATCGAGCCGCAGTTGGCCGCCTTCCAGGCTGGCTACCTCCACCAGGTCGCGCGCCATCACTTTGATGCGCTGCTCGGCTCGGGTGATGGCGTCAATGCTGTCCGCCAGCGATTGATCCAGGCCGGCCTGTCGGAGTGCCTCCGTGATCAATTGCATGTGCCCGTGAATCACCGTCAGCGGAAGAAGCAGATCATGCGAGACGATATGCAGGAAATCATCCTGGCGCTGTTGCAGCTCGCGCATGACGGTGATGTCGGTGAAGGTGGAGACCACCCCGGTGATGTCGCCCTGTGGCTCGCGAATGGGCGCCGCGCTGATGGCCAGCCACAACACCCGCCCATCGGTGCGGGTGATTGAGACGATCTCGCCGCACAGGCTTTCGCCACGCAAGGCGCGCAGGGACGGCAGCGCTTGCGGAGTGAGCGGGCGCCCGTCTGCCGAGCACATGTGACTGAGCTTGATGCGATCATGAAGCGGCAGTTTCCGTCGATCCGGCGTAAGCTCCAGCAGGCTTTCCGCGGCGGTATTGATGCGGATAATCTCCATCTCCGCGTTGTAGATCACCACGCCGTCGGCAATGGCGGAGATGGTCGCTTCCATCTCTGCCGCGTGCGCTTCAACCTTGCGCAGGAGCTGCTTCATGACTTCTTCGGCCATCTTCCGCTCGGTCACGTTATACGAGGTGACGAGAATGGCGGGCAGGCCGTCATATTGAACCTGCCGGATAAAGGCTTCAACCCACCGTGTACTGCCATCCTTGGCGACAGCCTGCATCTCGACCGACGCCGTGTCGATTTCGCCTTCCAGCAGCCGCCGGCGAAACGCTTCCGCCGCCTCAAGCGATTCCGGCGCGATTACTTCGCAGCATGGTTTGCCCTGCAGCTCATCGAGCGAGAAGCCGGACTTCGCCCGATAATACGCATTGCAGTATTTCAACTTGCCATCCTGGATAATGAGGATGGCGGCCTGCACCGTATCCGCCAGCATGCGGAATTTCGCCTCGCTCGCCTGCAGTGCCCTGTTTGCCTCCTCCAGCGCCGCCGTGCGCTCGTGTACCCGCTTTTCTAGGTCGGCATGCGCCTGCTTCAGCGCTTCTTCGGCGCATCTGCGCTCGGTGATATCCAGCATGACGCCTTCAATGAAGAGCGGGACGCCGAATTCATTACGGACCACTTTGCCGACGTCATGAATCCAGACCGTTTGGCCGGCGCGCGAGCGCATGCGATATTCAATGTTGAAGGACATGCTGGTATCACGAATCTGTGCGGAGAAGCGGATCACGAGATCATGGTCATCGGGGTGCAATTGGCGTTGGAGTATCGCCGGGTCGGCCAATATCTCCTCCGGGGTGAATCCGAGGATCGATTCCACCTGTGGGCTGTAGAACATCGGCGTCAGTGTTACATCGACTGCCGAGATGTAGGTGATGGCAGGCAGACATTCTACCAGCGTAGAGTATTTGGCAAGATTGGTGCTCATGTCTGCCATTGGTGGAATCGATCCTTGTAACGAAATGGCTGTCCCCCGGAAGATGCCGGATTCGTCAAAGAGCGGAATAACTTTCACCCTGACCGTGAGCTGTTCGCCACCGGGTTGCAGAAGAATCATTTCAAAGGGAGCCGTGGCTTCACCGGTAAGCAGTTCGTGCAGGAAAAGGTCTGATTCCTCCGAAAATATTCGATGTATCAGTTCACGGATATTCAGACGCAGCAGATCACGACGCGGCAGTCCGAGTAATTGCTCGGTATGCGCGTTAACATACAGGATACGTCCTGTATCATCCAGCGCAAGCAGACCATCAGTGGAAACGACGCACAGGGCGTCCAGCCAACGCGATAGATCCGGCGACGCTTCCAACAGAGTGAGCGCTTCCGTCTTATCAAGAGATGCGTCCACACTGGCCTCCTGAAGGGAGAAAAGGCGCCAGCGGTCTCATCCTGAAAGGGGAAAACCGGATGACTTCCATCCAGTGTTACGAGACGGTGTTCGGGTGGCAACAAGGCGACGGTTAACGGGGCAGCAGAATGGCAGTAAAGATATGACAGATATTACGTGTTACAAATCATTATACGTCCGGTGTGCTGATATAGCAATAATCATTTGGTAATTTTTACAGATTTGTAATGTTCACAGGGCTACCCATAAGTCTTCCGTAGGACATGAGGAATTTATGCGAATTTCGGGGATATTATACAATGGAGACGGAAGACATGCTTGACGATGAAATGATGCATAAAGCGCTTGAGAAGGCGAAGGAAGGCACGGCGGTGGGGCAGACGCCTTTCGGCGCGTGCATTGTGAAAGACGGCGCGATCGTCGCCTGCGAGCATAACGCCGTGTGGGCGACCACCGACGCCACCGCGCATGCGGAGATTCAGGCCATCCGCGCCGCCTGCCGGGCGCTGAGCACCATCGACCTGGCCGGCTGCACCATTCACACCACCTGCGAGCCCTGCCCCATGTGCTTTTCCGCCTGCCACTGGGCGCATCTCGACCGCATCGTCTACGGCGCCGTCATCGCCGACGCGCAGGCCGCCGGCTTCAACGAATTGACCATATCCGCTGAAGAGATGAAACGCCAGGGCGGCAGCCCCATTGCGCTGCAGAGCGGCGTGCTGCGCGAAGAATGCGCGCGGTTCATGCGGGAATGGGGAGAACGGGCGGAGAAAAAGACGTATTAGGTAAGGTGCGGCACGAGATTCACAGTCTGGAAGGAGGCGAGAGCCCCGCCGAGTTTAGGTAGGCTGCTACCTAAACTCGGCGGGGCTCTCGCCTCCTTCCAGACTGTGAATCTCGTGCCGCACCTTACTTGTTACTCGCCGGCCATCGAGCTCGCCGTGGCAGAGCCGGACGCGTTGGCCGGGGCGCCGGTGCCGATGCGGATGACGGACGGCGTGCCGATGTAGCGGTCGTGCGAGATCACTTCGCGCACGGCGGCGGCGCCTTCGCCCACGACGCGGGTGAGGGTAACGGCCAGGCCGCCGGTGCCCCGCTTCACCACGCGGGTTCCGGCGGGGAGCTTGGGATCTTTGACCGTGGTGCTCCGGCCCGGCAGCGACGAGATGCCGCTGCGCTCGAGGCTCACCACCGGCGCGGGACCTTTGCCCAAAATGTTTACCGTCAGCCGCCGCCCGCCGGTATGCGTCTCGATAACGATGGGCGCGTCGGTGCTGTTGCGGAACTTCAGGTCGAGCGATCCGTAGGAGACGGTGGCGTCGCGGCCCGACGGCACGTAGGGTACCGGGTGCGAGTGGTGCTGGCGCGCCACGATCTGCAGGTTGGCGAACAGCGCGGCGTTGTAGACCGTGGTGGACACCTGGCACACGCCGCCGCCCATGCCCGGCTCCAGTTGCCCGTTGATGATCACCGGCGCAATCTGGTAGCCGCTCTTCGCGTCGCGCGGTCCGACCACCTTATTATACGAGAACTCCTCGCGCGGCATGATGATGGCGCCGTTGATGGCGGCGGCGGCCGTCTCCACGTTGCCGGCGCGGTTGCTCGAGCTGCTGCCGTAGGAGGTGGTGAAGGTGCTGAGCAGCGTGTCGACCGGCGCCAGCATCTCCGCGGTGACACGAGGCTGGTTGGCCTCATACGGCAGCGCCAGCTCCGCCGGCGCCGGTTCGCCGGCAACCAGTTTGCCCACCGTGCTCTGCGTGATCAGGTTCAGTGATTCGTCGATATTCAGCTTCCCGCCGCTGATGCCGGGGTGAACAACGACCTTCTTCGCGCCGGTGTCCCACTGCGCGGTGGCATTGGTAGACGGCCGGTTGATGACATGGGCGATATCCACGAGTGTGCGCTTCACGGCGTCCTGGTCCAGCGTAAACGCTGGCGCCACCGCCATGCCATGCTTGCGTGCGGTCAATGCCTGGGTCACGCGGCAACCGATGGAGCCCTGCCGGCCGATGCCATACGCGCGGTTCACCGTGTCATCCACATCCGCGCGGACGCCCAGTGCGGCGAGCGTGATGTCACGCTGTTCAGCGGCGGCCGTCAGCGTGATCTTCCGCTCGGTTTCGCCCGTAAGCGACGATTCCACCGCGGCACGCGCATCGGCCTGTGACAGCCCGCCAAGCGCCACGCCGTTGACGGAGACGCCGGGTACGATGCGGTCGTTGTGGGGAAGGAGCGCATAACTGCCGAACGCCAGTGCAGCGAGGACGATGCCCAGGCCGATGACTGTGATCATCAATGCCCGCGGGCGCTTCGGTCCTGCCGATGCTGGCAAGGGGGGGTGTCCATGTGATGAATTTGCCGCCATTGTTGCCTCGATGCCGGAGGGTATCCGGCGCCTGCTCTGCGGCGGTACTCCGCCGCTGGATATAGGTAAGCTTATCTCCGCGGTTGTACTCAACCGCGATCCCAGGAGGGTTATACGCTCATTACGCCGGGTCGGTGGTGAGTTCCTGCGCGCTTCGGCCATCATCCGCAAGATTTTGTTCCCGCAAGAAGCGGCTGCTCTGCAGGCGGCGCTCCAGGCGGTACTCCAGGTAATCCTGCAGTGTGCCCGCGATCTCGCGGCGCAGCGGCGCGGAGAGCTGCATGCCGGCCAGCGCGTCCGTGCCCCGCGTCAGCAGCAGATACAGCACCTGCAGCGTGCCCGCGGCGATGCGCCGGGCGCCCGGCACCGTTTTCAGGCAATCCGGGCAGAGCGCGCCGCCCTGACTGGAGGAAAAACCGACCCACGTCGGCCAGACCGGGTGGCCGTCCTCACCTTCGCGCGTCAACGGGATCTGGCAATGCGCGCATCGTGTCAACTGCGGCAGATAGCCCAGCATCGCCACCAGGTTGATCTCGACGTAGCGCGCGAGCAGTTCCGTGTCGCACCCCTCTACCAGTCGATGCAGGATATCGCCCAGCAAATCGAAGAGCGCGGGGTGGCGCTGATGCTCCTCCAGCGCGGCATCGAACAGCTCGGAGAAATAATTCGCGTAGGTGAACGCGTCGTAATTCTCCCGCAATCCGTAAAAGGCATCCAGCACCCGCGCCTGGGTGATGACGTCGAATTTCCGCCCGCCGGCGAGCTGCACTTCCAGCAACGCGAAATGCTGCAGCGCCCCCGCCAGCTTCGCGCGCGGCTTTTTCACCCCCTTGGCGACGGCGAGGATCTTTCCCTCCTCGCGTGAAAACAGGGTGAAAAGCCGGTGCCCCTCGCCGTATTCTCGCGAGCGCAGCACCAGCGCGGTAACCTGGCTGAGACGTGATTCTGACACAAACATATTGTACCAAATTCAGGCCATGAAGAAAATGCCGCCGTCCTGTTTTTCCCAGTGAACATCACGCGGGGCCGGTGTCTTGACATCGCTGAGTGTCTTTGCTAATATTTAGCCAAGGTAATGATTATGACAACGCAGATGCCGGACCATCAGGATACGCGCGAGCAGTTGGGACTGTTTGTCGAGCTGCTGGGCGCCTATTCCTCGGCGGTGCTGACCGACCGGCTGCTGGAAGAGGCGACCGGCGGCGGGTTGACCCCCGCGCAATACGAAGCGCTGGTCTTCGTCAACCGGCATGACGACTGCTCCGCCAAATCGCTCGCCGACGGCCTGCACATCAGCATCCCGTCGAGCACGCGACTGGTGGACCGGCTGGTGCGCAAGAAGCTGATGGATCGGCGAGAGGGCGAAACCGACCGGCGGCTGGTGCGGCTGTCCGTCACTGAAACGGGGCAGCGCGCACTGGTGGCCATTCACGAGGCGCGCATCGCGCGACTGCAGGGAGCGCTGGAGACCTTCGCCCCCGCGGAGCGCACGCAACTTTTCAGCCTGCTGCAACGGCTGCTGCTGGCCACCCTGCGCGACACGCAGACGGTGGACGACTGCTGCCTGCGCTGCGGCACCGGGCATTTTGCCGACTGCGTGGTCAACGAAGCGCATCTCGCGCTGAAGGGAACACCGATCGAGAGAATCTAACAAGTAAATGCAAAATGACATTGTGCAATTTGCATTTTGCATTCACTGAGTCTGTGAGGGAGATCATGCCACAATATAGTGAACAGGTACTGGAACACTTCGCCCATCCGCGCAACGTGGGTGAGCTGCCGGATGCCAATGGCGTGGGCACGGTCGGCAACCCGGTGTGCGGGGACATCATGAAGATGTTTATCAAGGTTGAGGACGGCATCATCGTCGATGTGCGCTTCCAGACCTTCGGGTGCGGCGCGGCCATCGCCACCAGCAGCATCTCCACCGAGATGATCAAGGGAAAGACGGTCGAGGAAGCGCTGCGGCTGACCAATAAAGCGGTGGCGGAGGCGCTGGGCGGCCTGCCGCCGGTGAAGATGCACTGCTCGCTGCTGGCCGAGGAGGCCGTGCGCGCGGCGATCGAAGACTACCAGAACCGCGAGCAGGGCGGCACGGAAGAAGGCAAAGCCTCGGTCGTCAGTTGCGAGTGGCAATCGGAAAAAGAGGCCGGCTAACACGGACGCTCAATAAAATGATGACGCGCGGCGCTGAACCTTCAGCACCGCGCGTTTTGCTGTTTTACTGCAAGCGATGCGTCAGGCATCAGGAACAGGGGTGCTGACCATGGCGTCTTTCTCGTGAGTGCGGGCATACAGGGCAATGGTGGCGGTCAGCAGCGCAAACAACGCGCCCAGAAAGATGATGCCCCACTGCGATGATCCGCGCTCGATGATGAAGCCCGTCAGCGTGAGAAACAGCATGCCGCCGACGTTGCCGGCGACGACCATCAACGCCACGGTGGTGCCTGAATAGGCGGGGAAATGGGTGCTGCCCTGCCCCACGATCAGCGGCCACACGCCGCTGAAGGTGAGCCCCGCCAGCCCGACGCCCAGCCACAACGACCACAGGCCGAACGGCAGCAGCAGCACGACAAAGGAGCATAATCCGCCGGCCAGCAACCAGCCCAGCACGCGCAGCCCGGAGTACCGCCGGCACAGTTGACTGCTGATGAACCGTCCCACGCCTGTCATCCCCCAGAATAAGCCGGGGGCCAGCAGCGCGTCCGCCGGCCGGCTGTGCGCCTTTTCCAGCAGCACGCGGATCCAGTTGGCCAGGCCCATCTCCGAGCCGACGTAAAAGGCGATGGCCACCGAAAGCAGCAGGATGAAAGGATTCATCATCACCCGCCGGACGATGGGCAGTGAGATCTGCTCTCCCGGTGGCGCGGGCGGCACCCGCATCAGCAGCGAGAGCAGCAGCACCGCCGCGGTCGCGATAGCCAGCGCCAGGAAGATCTGCTGCCATGCCATACCGGCCAGATGCAGGCGGCTGCTCGTCACCAGCGCGGTCACCGCGCCGGCGCTGAAGGCGATCTGCAGCAGGTTCAAGTTGCGGTGGCTGCTCTGCGGGTCGTAATCGGCGATGATCGCCCCGCACAATCCCTCCAGGCTGCCCCCCAGCGCGCCGCCCAGCAGGCACGCTCCGGCGAAGACCATGAAAGTGTGCCCGGCGGCGAAGAAGACGGCTGAGGCCGTAAAACCGCCCATCGCCACGAGGAAGACCACCTTCTTGCCGAAGCGGTCGGCAAGGATGCCGCCCAGCACCCCGAGACCAGCGAGCCGGCAAAGTTGATCGAGGTTAACACGCCGGTCACATCCACCGGCAGGTGGACCGTCTTTGCGATGTCCGGCACCAATGGCCCGAGGACCCCTCCCCAGCATCCGAACAGGAAAGTGGTCAGCACCGGCACCAGAATGGCAAGCCTGCGTCGCAGCACAACAGGCGGTATTCTACAGGGAACGGTGAGGGAAGGCAATGATGCTGGTTCGCACCCAGCAAATGGGTGGAATGGCGATTCTCAGTCTGGAAGGAGGCGAGAGCCCCGCCCGACGCCAGGTAAGGTGGGGAAGTCACATTCTCAGTCTGGAAGGGTGCGAGAGCCCCGCCCGACACTAGGTAAGGTGGGGAAGTCACATTCTCAGTCTGGAAGGGTGCGAGAGCCCCGCCGAATTTAGATAAGCTTACCAAAATTCGGCGGGGCTCTCGCACCCTTCCAGACTGTGAATCACCATTCGCCGCTTTCCTGTTATTCCCAGGAGGTTACGCTGCCTGTGCTTCCGCCTCCGACTGTGCCATGCGCCGGTCCAGAGCGCGCACGAAAGGCCAGTAGATCAATGAGGCCAGGGCGATATTGATCACGGAGAGCACCGCCGCCTGCCAGGCGCCGCCGGTCGCGAAAAACGCCCCGATGGGACCGGGCAGCGTCCACGGCACCACCAGGTGTGGGATGGGCACGATACCGAGGCTGGTGGCCAGCACCGTGGTAGTCAGCGTGACGATTGGCGCCAGGATGAAGGGAATGACCAGCGTGGCGTTCATCATCACCGGCACGCCGAAGATGATCGGCTCATTGATGTTGAACAATGAGGGGATCAGTCCCACCTTCGCGATGGCGCGCAGGCTGGCCGCCTTCGCGCGCAGCAGCAGAAACGGCAGCGCGATGGTGGCGCCCGACCCGCCCGTCCAGATGAAGAACTGCAGCGCCTCGCGGGTGTTCAGCAAGGTCGGCAGATGTCCGGCCGTCACCGCATCGCCGTTCGTTCCGATGTTCATCAGCCAGATCACCGACATCGGCGCCAGGATGGCCACCGCGTGCACGCCCAGCAGCCACAACACCGAGTCGATGAGGATGATCACCAGCATGACGACGAAGACGGATGTGCCATGCCCGCTGACGGCCAGTACCGGCTTGGTGAGGATGGTGTTGATGACGTCAAACAGGTCGATGCCGAGTAGGTGTACGACAACCCACAGCGGCACCAGCACCAGCAACCCGGGGACGAGTGCGGAGAAGGACTTTCCAACCGCGGGCGGCACGCCGGCCGGCATGCGGATCTCCCAGCGCAGCCTCTTGACCAGACCCATCACGCTGGGCACGACCAGCCCGAGGATGAGAGCCATGAACAATCCGCCTGCACCGAGGTTGAGGAACGGGATGTATTTCCCATTGACGATATTGGCTTTGGTGGCCATACCATGCGCCGCCAATTCACGGATGCCGTCAGGTGTCAGCACTTTTCCGACGGTCATCACGTGGCTTGCGGTGACAGTTCCGTTAGCCGCAAATTCTTTCATGCCATCAGGGGTCAAGGCGGTGGCGGCGGGGATACCGTTGATCAGCAGCAGCGCGGCAACTGCCAGCAATCCCGCGGACAGCACGTCCAGTTCTTTCCGGCGGGCCAGGCTGGACGCGACGCCGAACGCCACGTAAATGGCGATCAAGCCGACCAGCACCTGGAAGCCGACGAGCAATTGCAGCATGAGCGGTTTCCCGTTAACCGTAATTGCGCTGTATTTCGCCATGAGTGCCGGCGACAGCGGCGGCTGCGCGACGAGCATGAACAGGCTGCCGATCAGAATCAGTGGCAACGCCCCCACTACGCCGTCGCGGATGGCGTTCAGGTGGGGCTGATTACCGAGCTTGCCGGCGACGGACATTAACGGCTTTTCCAGGCGCGAAAGAAACGTGGACATGGCATTTTCCTCGATCTGATGGCAATTCAGGCGTGTTCGCTTCTCACTGTCATATTCGGTTTGGTGGCGGTATTAACCTGCAAGGCAAGGGGTTGTCATTAGAAAACCAATGAACTGACCTTCATGGAATTTACCCGTGGCGCTTATGGATTACGCCGGGCGAAGCGCCGGGCTACACGCCGAACAGGCGGTACAGGGTATACGCGGCCGTTTCGCGCAGGGTGAAAAATGCGCGCGTGGAGAAGCGCCGGATGCGGCTGTTTGGCACGGGGCTGACGACAGCCTGCATATCCAGGTCGTGGGCCATGCGGTGCAGGCGATAGGCGTGGAACGGGTCGCTGACCAGGATCACCCGGCGCAGCCGCTCGTGCCGGAGCTGATCCGCCGCCTGCTGCAAGCTCTGCCAGGTCGTGCAGCCTATTTGCTCGGTGAAGATGGCGCTGTCCGGCACGCCGTGCGCGATGGCATAACGGCGGCCGGTCTCCGCCTCGGTGAAGCGGTCGGTGGGCTGCTTGCCGCCGGTGAAAAACAGGTACGGCGCGTAACCGTCGCGGTACAGGGTCAACGCGTGGTCCAGCCGCGCTTTGAACACCGGCGCCGGGCGGCCGTCAAACTGCGCGGCGCCGAGCACAAGGATGACGTCCGCGTTCTGCCGCTCGTCGCGCATGCCATCCAGCGTGATGCGCACCGCCAGCGAGACCAGGTAGGCGAGCCCGAGCAACACGAGTGTCAGCACCACTCGCCCGCCGCGCAGCCGTCGCTTGCGTTCCCGCCCCTGACCCATGATCTTCCTCCGGCGGCGAAATTATACCCGGTCGGTGGGGGGCGTGTCACGCTGGAGTCGGACTGGACCGTCAAATCCGACATGTCGGACATGTCCGACATGTCCGACTGGTCCGACTGGTCGGATACGCCTGCCCCGTTGCATATAGATTGGCGTGATTCGCAGAATCCGCTACAATACGTCGGGAGCACAATCTCTCGCATGTCGATCTTCTCGCGGATAGCTCAAATCAGTAAACCGTTCCACGGCATCCTGATCACCGGCCTCGTGCTGGTGATCGTGGCCACCTTCCTCGACACCGCGGTCGTCACCGCCCTCTTCACCGCGCTGTTGTTCGCCGTCATCGGCGTAAAAGGGGCTACCGAGCAGGGAGTAAAGCCTGAGAATTTGAAGATACTCGGCGTCGATTTCTCGGCTATGCTGGGACGGCTTGGCGGACAGATGGAACCCACCAAGTTGCTGCTGGTGCTGGCCGGCATCACCGTGCTGGTCGTGTTGGTCAAGGCCGGTGTCACCGCCCGCCAAGGGTTCCTGATGAACCGGTTTGCCAACCTGGTGTCACGGGAGATTCGCCTGAAGCTGTTCAAGCACCTGCTCACCCTGTCACCGTCGCATTTTGAGCGCGAATCGACCGGCGCCCACCTGTCGCGCATCACCGGCGACGTCGTCGTGCTGCAGTCCGCCCTCGGCCAGCAATTGGCGGAGGTGCTGCATTCGCCGCTGACCATCATCATGGCGTTGATCATGATGCTCACCAGCAGTTGGCAATTGACGCTCGTCGCCCTCTGCCTGGCGCCGGTGATCGCCATCCTGATCGGGGCGGGAGGCCGCCTGATCCGCAAGCTGTCCACCCGTATCCAGGAACGGCTGGCCGACCTGAACTCGGCGCTGGTGGAGCGGCTGGGGAACGTGCGCATCATCCAGTCCTTCGTGCGCGAGCCCTTCGAGAGCGAGCAGGTGTCCCGCTTCAACCAGCAGTATTACCGTTCCACCATGCGCTCGGTGCTGCTGACGGAGACGCTCACTCCGGGCATCGAGTTCATCGCCTTCATCGGCATGATCCTCGGCATCGTCGTCGGCGGGATCGCCGTGCTGCACAACTATCTGGATCCGAAGAATTTCGTGTTCTTCCTGATGGTGGCACAGCGCGCCGGCGCCCAGTTCAAAGGGCTCTCGCGAATCAACCAGGTGCGCCAGCAGGCCAGCGGGGCCGCGGAGCGCATCTTCGAGCTGCTGGACGAGGAACCGGAGATCCGCGACGCGCCGGACGCGGTAGCGCTGCCGCCGGTCGAGGGGCATATCGTCTTCGAGAATGTCGCCTTCCGTTACAGCACCGGCGAAGAGGTGCTGAACGACATTAATCTGCGGGTAAAGCCAGGCGAGATCATCGCGCTGGTCGGCCCCAGCGGCGCCGGCAAGACCACCGTGGTCAACCTGCTGCCGCGCTTTTATGATGTCACCGCGGGCAGCATCAGCATCGACGGCCACGACCTGCGCGCGGTGACGCTGGCCTCGCTGCGCGAGCAGATCGGCATCGTGCCGCAGGAGACGATTCTCTTCAGCGGCACCATCGAGGAGAATATCCGCTACGGCAAGCTTGACGCGACCGAAGAGGAAATCCGCGCGGCGGCGGGGGCGGCCAACGCGCTGGAGTTCATCGATCGCCTGCCCGACGGCTTCGCCACGCTGGTCGGCGAGCGCGGCGCGCGCCTCTCCGGCGGGCAGCGCCAGCGCGTGGCCATCGCCCGCGCGCTGCTGAAAAACCCACGCCTGCTCATCCTGGACGAAGCCACCAGCGCGCTGGACACCGAGAGCGAGCACCTGGTGCAGCAGGCGCTGGAGCGGCTGATGGAAGACCGCACCACCTTCGTCATCGCCCACCGCCTGAGCACCATCATGCATGCCGACCGCATCCTGGTCCTCAACCAGGGCCGCATCACCGAAGTCGGCACCCACGACGAGCTGCTGGCGCAGGATGGGCTGTATAAGCGGCTGTATGAGATGCAGTTCCGGTCGGAATCGAAGGTGCCGTAAAGTCCCGAAGGGACGCCAGTCAATAGCCGGGGGTGAAGCGAAGCGGAACCCCCGGAACCGTGTCACAGAAAAGCCCGAACCCCGAAGGGGTGACAGTAAGCTCTGTCACCCCTTCGGGCTTCGGGCTTTCTCGTGATTCGGTGCTATATCAAGTGAGTAGTAATGATTCTTACCAGAGAGCTAGAACAAGTGTTTCACGTGAAACATCTATGTAAATCGATCTAACAGATTGTAGGGAACGCCCTCCGCGGCGTTCCTGTTGTCGCATTTCCACACCGTGCGGATCAACGCGACCAGGAACGCCGCGGAGGGCGTTCCCTACGATTCGATGGTCGGTACGTAGACCTTCAGCAACTCCAGTACCCCATCCCCGCGCAGGCGTTCACGTCCGACGCGAGGTTCGTTAATCGGGGGGAGCAGGTTCGGCTTCGGCGCCTCCAGCCACACGATGGTGAGGCCGAGGGCGGCGGCCGCCTCCTCCGCTTCCTCCGGGCGAAATCCGACCAGGGAGGGCATCTCCATCACAGCTCCTCCGCGCCGGTCAGCACGTCGTGCAGCAGCACCAGTGCCTGCTGCACCGCCCGGTTGCGCACGGTGGCGCGGTCGCCCCACATATTCGGGCACAGCACTTTAGTGCCGCCCTTCTTGCGCGCAATGCTGATGTAGACCAGGCCGACCGGCTTGTCCGCGGTGCCGCCGCCGGGACCGGCCACGCCGGTGATGCCGATGCCCAGCGAGGCGCCGGTGGCGTGCAGAATGCCCTCCGCCATGGCGCGCGCCGTCTCCTCGCTCACCGCGCCGTATTCCTGCAGCGTCTCCGCCGGCACGTCCAGCAGGGATTCCTTTATCAGGTTGCTGTACGAGATCACCCCGCCGAGGAAGTAATCCGAGCTGCCGGGCACGTTGGTAATGCGCCCACCCAGCAGGCCGCCGGTGCAGGACTCCGCCACCGCCAGCGTCAGCCCGCGCTCGCGCAGCAATTTGCCCACCACCACCTCCAGCGTCTCCTCGTTCACGCCGTACAGGTAGCGGCCCGCGCGGCGGCGGATCTCCGCCTCCACCGGCGCGATGACTTTCTCCGCCTCCTCTTCGCTGGATGCCTTCGCGGTCAGCCGGATGTGCACCTCCGCCAGCTTTGCGTAGGGCGCCACCGTGGGGTTGTCCTTCTCCATCAGGTCCAGCAGCTCCGTCTCCAGCGTCGACTCGCCGATGCCGCAGAAGCGCAGCGTGCGCGAAAAGATCACGTCGCCGGACAGCCGCCGCAGGTATGGCTCCACCGTCTCCAGCCACATCGGCTGCATCTCGTGCGGCGGGCCGGGCAGGGCGATGACGGTCTTCCCATCCTTGCTCAGGATGAAGCCCGGCGCGGTGCCCACCGGGTTAGGCACGATGGTCGAGCCCTGCGGCAGCATGGCCTGCTTATACTGCTTGTCGGTGAGCGGGCGGCCGAAGCGGGTGAACCATGACTCGATGTGCCGCTTCCCCTCGTCGTTCATCTCCAGCGGGGCGTCGAAGACGCGGGCGATGGCGGCTGAAGTGATGTCGTCACCCGTCGGCCCCAGCCCGCCGGTGCAGACGATGACATCTGCGCGGCTCGCCGCCAGCCGCAGCACGCCGTCCAGCCGCTCGTGGTTGTCGCCCACCGTGTCCCGGTAATAACAGCCGATGCCCAACCCCGCCAGCCGCTCGCCGAGATAGGCCGCATTGGTATCGATAATCTGCCCGAGCAGCAGCTCGGTGCCGATGGAAAGGATTTCACCTCGAAGCATAATGACTCCCGTCGTGTTGTTGAGCTGGGAACTGTTTTATCCGCAGATTTAAATGATTGAGATGATTTTTTACTATTATGGACGGTTTACCGATAGAGTGTAAACCGTGAGAGATAACGCTTCACAGCGCAGGCTGTCACTTAAACGGAAAACTGATCGCATACAGTTGAAAATCATCTCAATCATTTCAATCTGCGGATAAAACAGTTCCCATACACTTATGATACAAGAAATACGCGTGCCGGTGCGCCATCTGCGCCTTCCAAGCGCAGCGGGGCGCAGATCAGCTCGTAATCGCCGGCGGGCACGGCGGACAGGTTCAGGCCTTCCACGATGACCACCCCGGCGTGGAGGAGCAGCTCGTGGACACGGCCGTCACCTTCCTCCGGCTCAACGGACAGGCCGTCCACACCGAGCAATTTCACGCCGGATTCCAGCAGCAACCACGCCGCCGTCTCATCCAGCCCGACGAAATTCGGATCGAAAGTTGTCGAATCCTTGTCCCAATGCCGTGAATTGTCCGTGCGCAACAGCACCCGGCTCAAGTCGGATACGTCATGATCCTCCAGCACTTTCGCGGTGACCAGCGGCACGTCCGACAGATCGAGCACCCGGCACGGGCCGATGAGCGCCGCCGGGTCGAGCTGATCGACGGTGGCGCCGAGGGAGAAGTGGGCGGGGGCATCCACATGGGTGCCCGCATGGCTGCCCAGGCACCAGCGCGAGATCTTCACCTCGTCGCCGAAGCTCTCGCGCTCGATGCGCGGGTCGCCGGGCCAGGCGACCAGCGCGGGCGACAGCGGCAGCGACACATCGTAAATCATACTGCCACTCCCGCCGGCAGGATCGCCGGCGCGCTGCCTTCTACTTCGACCAGGTAACGGGTGAGGGTAGCCGCCAACCCCGCCCGCACGCCGACCAATGCGGGGTCGGCCACCAGATTATTCCGTTCGTGCGGATCGCGCTCCAGGTCGTATAAATACTCCTCTACGTAACTGTCGCTGGCCGGCTGCGTCCAACCCGGGACATCGGGGGCGGTGACGGCATATTTCCAGCGCTGTGTGCGGATGGCGCGGCCCACCTGGCTCTCACTGATCTGCACGAACACCTCCTGCGGCCAGTCGCGCACGGTACCGTCCGCCAGCCCCTGCAGCGGCCGCCCGCGCATGCGCGCCGGAGTGGGCACGCCGCCGGCGGCGAGGATGGTGGGCGGAATGTCGATCAGGCTCACCAGCTCGTTCACGGTTTTGCCGCCGGTGAAGCCGGGCCCGCAAGCCACCATCGGCACGCGGATGGAATTCTCGTGGCAGGAGCGCTTGTATTCATTATTGCGCGTGCAGAAGTGGCAGGCGTGGTCGCTGGTGAAGATGACCAGCGTGTTCTCCGACAAGCCCAGCCGCTCCAACTCCGCGCGGATGCGGCCCAGGCCGGTGTCCAGCGCGGCGCAACTGCCCAGGTAATCCGGGTATTCCTCGCGCCAGTTGCCCTCCGTGCCCTCCAGGTCGCCCGGCACCGGGAAGTCTTTGAACCGCTCCTTCGAGCCGATCGGCCCCTCGAAGTGGCCGGAGTCGTTCTGGAAATGCGGCTCCAGGTAGGAGAGGAAGAGGAAAAACGGCCGCTGCCGGTCGCGGGTGCGCAGGTAGTCCAGCGCGAAATCCGTCTGCGCGTCCACGCGGTAGCCGGTAAAATCCACCTGGCGCATGTCGGCATCATACATGTGGCCTTCGTAGCTGTGCGAAGTGAACTCCAGCACGTCGGACGCCAGCCAGAAGTCGTTGTACCCTCCCCGGCGCTCCGGCGGCACGGCTGTCTTGTGGTTATTTTCTTGGCCGCCGGTGGAGGCGAGATGCCACTTGCCGAGATACCCCACCTCATACCCCGCGTCACCCAGGTCGTGGGCTATCGTGCGCCCGCCCTGCGGCAGGCCGATGTCGTTGCGGTAGCACCCCGTCTCGGTGGCATATCTCCCCGACTGCAGGCACGCCCGCGCCGGCCCGCACACCGGCTGGCAGGTGAACGCATGCTCGAAACGCACCCCTTCCGCCGCCATGCGGTCCAGGTTCGGCGTAATCGCCAGCGGTTGCCCGTAACACCCGCAGGTATCCCAGCGTTGCTGATCGGTGAAGAAGAAGAGGATGTTTGGCTGCGGCATGGCGAACCTCCTTTATACAAATTCCTGTCAACGGTATATAACTCCTGCCCCTTCGCATCATCGATCGCATTCACACTTACCGTCCGCTATGCAATACAATGTGACTATAGTAATGTATCTGGCAAGCGATAGGAGGTGTACAATGGCAGCGATAAAACGATGGTATTTAACGGAACGCCCTCGTCTTGAAGAGGAGCAGGAGAGTATTCAATTTCCAAGTCCCAATGGTCAATATAGTCTGATTCTATACGATCAATACGAATTTGCCATGGGTGGTTATGTATGGCAATTCAAGCTATTGCATCGAGATATGGATATCACTCCTCACCTTCCAGGCCTTGATAGTCTTTTTTACCACTCCGGCTATCAACCGTGGCACTATGCAAGCGATGTGATAGCTTTGAACCCTTATCGCCACAGTGTTTCTCTGTATTCCATTTCAACTAATGAGCTTGTTCAGATTCCAACGAGTCAATTCACCTTCAACATTCAGGGTGCGCCGGACATGAACCGGTTCCTGTTAACCAGTAGAAGTGGCGGACTGCTGATTGATAATTCAGGAAGTCAAGTAGCCTTGGTACCATGGCCGCTAGGAGAACATCAATTACCGTATGCTTTCTGGCTAAACTCCGGACGACAATTCTTTCAATTGAATCATATTTCACAGTTACAATTTTTCAGTGGAGAAGATGGTACATTACAACAGTCCATCGATATTATGCCTTCTGATTATCTCCCCGTCGTGATGAATAGCGATTGGGAGAACCCACAATTTGATCAAACAACAAACACATTGTATGTCGTGTTATACCGAAAAGGTGGAGAACAATGGGTTGCTTTTGAATTGGAGCCTTGACGATGGCGCTCGGTCTGGCAGCTTAATATGGACTTTGCGGGAGAACCTTATATCATAATAATATCCTCACGGACAAAATGCAACCGAATCAGCGCTGGACGGCGATCCACTTCGTAGTGGCAGGCTACCGCGTCCCGCACCTTCGAGCGGAGTTCTTCCAGGGAATCGGCTTCCGTGAAGATATGCTCGCCCAGCGCGCGGGCGGTATAACCTCCCCCAGGGGATTCTTCCACGACGAATACCACCTCGTTTACTATCTTGTCCGACATCGACCCAGTATATACCGCAGGCGTTGATATTTGGAAGGGATTGCTTAAAGGATGACGAATTAGGCGATGGTGGCTCTGACAAGCACCATTTTGCACTTTGCAATTTGCATTTTTCATTTTGCATTCGACCTGAAAGGGGTTTTTCGATGGCTGATAAATCGACCTTTGCCCTGTATTTCGGCCAGCGCGGGTTCTTTCCCGCCTCGCTGATGGCCGCGGCCCGCGAGGAGTTGCCGAAGGCGCTGCGCGCGCAGGGGTACGGCGTGTTGATGATGGACGAAGGCGCCACCCGTTATGGTGCGGTGGAGACGCCGCGTGAGGGACAGATTTACGCTGATTTCCTGCGGCAGAACCACGGGAAGTATGACGGCGTCATCCTGTCCCTGCCCAACTTCGGCGACGAGAACGGCGCCGTGGTGGCGCTGCAGGACGCCGGCGTGCCCATCTTCATCCAGGCCTACCCGGACGAAATGGACAAGATGGGGCCGGCGGACCGCCGCGACTCCTTCTGCGGCAAGCTCTCCATCATGGACGTGTTCTTCCAGTGCGGCATCAAATTCTCCGCTTACAAGCCGCACACCGTGGCGCCGGGGAGTAAGGCCTTCTCTGCCAACGTCGACCAGTTCGACCGCGTCTGCCGCGTGGTGAAGGGGATGAAGCGCATGTCGGTGGGCGCCATCGGCGCGCGCACCACCCCCTTCAAGACCGTGCGTTTTGACGAGGTAGCCCTGCAGCGCGCCGGCGTGACCACCGAAGCGCTGGACTTCTCCGACGTGCTGGCGCGCGTGCGCGACATCAAGGGAGGCAGCGACGCCTACGTGCAGAAGGCCGCCGTGCTGAAGCCCTATTCGAGCTGGGAAGGCGTGCCCACGGAAGCCTTCGACAAGCTGGTGAAGCTGGCGGTGGTGTTCGACAACATCATCGACGAGATGCAGCTCGACGCGGTGGCGCTGCGCTGCTGGACGGAAGTGCAACAGGAGCTGGGCGTGTGCATGTGCGTGCTGCTGGGCGAACTGAACGACCGCGGTATTGCAGCGGCGTGCGAAGTGGACGTCTGCAACGCGGTGGTGATGCGCGCGCTGGCGCTGGCCTCCGGTAAAGCCGCCGCCTGCCTGGACTGGAACAACAACTACAAAGATGACGACGACAAGTGCATCATCTTCCACTGCGGTCCGGTGCCGGCCAGCCTGATGAGCGGCAAGGGGCAGATCATCGAGAATCCGATCCTCGCCACCACGCTCGGTCCCAACTGCAGCTACGGCTGCAACCGCGGCCGCATCGCCCCCGGCGAGTTCACCTTCAGCAGCCTGATCACCGACGCCGGCCGCGTGCGCTGCTACATAGGCGAAGGCGAGATCACGAAGGACACCATCCCCGAAGAGTTCTTCGGCTGCGCCGGCGTGGCGAAGATCGACCACCTGCAGGATGTGCTGCTGCACATCGGCCGCAACGGCTTCCGCCACCACGTCAGCCTCACCCCCGGCGAATACGCTCCCGCCCTCCGCGAGGCGCTGGGTTATTACCTGGGGTACGACGTGAGCGACCCGCAGAAGGGGTAGGCGTTCGAAGTTCGGAGTATGGGCTGAAGCGTACGAGAAACGCTTCAGCCCAACATAAGTCCTATATGTCCTATATGTCCTATATGTCCTATAAGTCTCATAATACTTAAAGGAGCCCCCATGACAACTCAGTCTGCATGGCGCGACGCCGCCACCGTGCAATTGAACGGCGTCACCGTCACCCTCTCCGCGCCGGTGCGGGTGCATCGCACGCGGGCGTATTGCTGGTTTCCGTCGATGTTCCGGTACGGGGACGGCCAACTGGCGGCGATGATATCCGGGTACGGCGACTTTCA